>CETE01053535.1_pt1 | contig 11758 bp, 12 predicted proteins | sample 531241 | NCBI WGS metagenome assembly CETE01 (sample SAMEA2622336, study PRJEB7988) | marine metagenome | biome: marine biome (ENVO:00000447); feature: deep chlorophyll maximum layer (ENVO:xxxxxxxx); material: "saline water (ENVO:00002010), including plankton (ENVO:xxxxxxxx)" | depth 30 m
AGATTCAGTATTAGATTCAGTATTAGATTCAGTATTAGATTCAGTATCAGATTCATGATTATTTAATTGTTTTTTAATTGGTTCATTTATATTGGTTGATTTTACTAAATGTTTTGATTGTTCAGTTTTAATAAGTAATTGTTTTTCAAATTCATCAGATGGCAATAAAACCATCATTTGAGTTAAAAATATTTCTATACTAAAATTTTTTGTAGAAAATTTTATGTTATTAATATTTACTAAAGGAATGAATTCATGCGTATTATCAAAATCATCAATCGAAATTTTATTTTCATTTTCATCATAAATATGTAATTTATCTAATTTTATATATGTTTTAACTAAAAAATTCTTTCCATGTTTATGGGGTTTCATGGTAGATAACATTAATTCATCAATATCAGTTTTTTGCATATTAGATGAGTCATAAAACCATAATTCTCTATTATTATATATTTTTTCACTGCAAAATTTTTCTAAGTTTTCAAAAAAATCTATAACATTTTTTTGAGAAATACAAAAATTGAGTTCAGTGTATGTTTTAGAAGTACTTTTAATAATACCTTGTTTTGTAGTGCATTTAGGAAATTGAATATATAAATTTTTATTAGTTATACCGTGACTAATTTTACTAATATAATTATTATTGTTTGCAAGAGTAGGATTACCTAAATTTAAAATAGTGAAATCAAATATTTGATTTAAATCAAATACACTATTATTCATTTAATAAATAAAATATAAAAATGAAAATAAAATAACACGCAAAAATAAATTAAATAAATTCTAATTATTAATTTAAATATGAAGAATAATAATTTTATATATGATCAATGTATAAAAACACTAAACTCAAAAGAATTTAAGAAAGAAATTAATAATTTCTTAAAACCATTATTAGATTATATTTTTAAAGAAATATCAATTTACTTATTTTTTTTTATATTTTTTATTTTTGTAAGTTTTTTATTACATTTAGGAGTTTTAGTTTTATTAATTCGTTATAATAATAAAATGAAACAAATATAAATTTTTTTTCTGAATATATATTATAAATGACTTTGGATATGATGAATATAGATAATATGAGAATGAATTTAGATAATCAAAATGGAGGTCGTGCTAAACGTAAAAGTTCAAAAAGACAAAGAAAAAGAAAAAATAAAAGAGGGGGTTCACTATTAGCAGATGCAAGTGTTCCAGCTGGATTATTTTTATTACATAGATATTTAAAAAATAAAAAATCAGTTAAAGCGAGCAAAAAACGCAGACCTAAAGGTAGACGCACACGTAGAAGAAGATAAATAAAATAATTATTAAATTATTTATTTAAATAATTATTTACAATTAATATAATTAATATAATAAATGAGTTTAGAAGAAAATATAAAAAAATGGGTTGTCTTAGACAATCAACAAAAGAAATTAAATGAAAAAATAAAAGAATTAAGAAATAGTAAAAATGATTTAACCAATAGTATAATAACAAATTTTTCAGATAAAAATATAAAATCACCAATAATTAAAATAAGTGATGGTAGATTAAGTTTAATTGAAACACAACAAGCAAATGTAATTAGTTTTAAATTTTTATCAGATATTTTCAAAGAATATTTTCATGATGAGATAGAGGCAAATAAGTTATTAGATTTTATAAAAAGTAAAAGAACATATACGAATGTTTCATCTATAAAAAGAATATATAATAAAGAATAGATAATATAAATAGTATTTATATAATATAATATAATATAATAAGAAATGTTTAAATTATTAAGTGAATTGAACATAGATAATAAAGATTACAAAAATTTAGCACTTTTACCGGGTTTTAATATAAGTGAGCCAAATACTGTAAATGAAAAAATTACATTATTAAATAAAAAATTTGATGGAACGGACTTATTAGATGAAAAAATATTAATAAAATTAATAACAGTAGTTGATGAAGGTAAAAAAAAATCTTCAAAAAAATTCAGAAAAGGCAACTTAAAAAAATTAAAAGTAAGTAGAAAAAAAAAATGAAATAATATTTTATAATAAGAAAAATATTGAAAAGTGTAAAGACTTAAACTATAAATAATTAAAAATGGAGAGTTATGCATAGTGAAATAAATAACTAAGAAATAGTATAGGTAATGTTATAAAATAAAATATATTTATTAAAAAATAAAAAATAAATATATTTTAATGAGAGATTGTTGCAAAGTTAATAAATATACAAAAAAATGTATTAGAATAAAAGATAAAAAGATTTTCATGTTGCCAAGAAAGTTCTCTCGTAAAAAATGTTTAAATTCAAAAATTAGAGGTTTTACTATGAGAGCTTCATGTTCACCATATAAATTTTGTAAAAATACATATAAAGGTGGTAAAAAAAATAAAAAAAATAAAAAAAAATTAGAATTTTTATATAATCCTAATGATCCAAAAAAATCATTTGATGTATATATTGATAAGAATCCAAATGATACAATACCAATTAAATATACAACAATAGATGATGTAAAAAATACAATAAATAAGTTGGAAAGATTATATAAAACAGGTAAATATCCTCATAAAAGAATATGGCAAGTAGGAATGATAATGTATGTAAGATTAAAAGTTTTAAAAAAAAAGAAGCCAAAAGAATATAATCTCTCTAAAAAATATTTTAGATTTTTAGGAAATCGTACAAAGTTAAAAACAGATAAAGAGAGAAAACATTTTAAATTTAGTATATAAAATTTACAATTTAAAAATATAAATTTTATATATAATAATGATAAAATTTATTAATAAATTTTTATTTATTTTGTTAGTGTCAGAAAGTATGGGATTTTCTAAAAAATCTATAATAAAACCAAGATTTAATGAATTAAAAATGAGTTATATACCAGACTATGATCCATCAAAAATAATTAATACATTAGCAGAATCTTCAAATGATTTAGATTTATGGAATTTAAATACATTTTTAAAAGAAGTATCACAAAAACATATAGATAGTGTAAGTTTAATTAAATCATCGGATAATATTCAATCTATAGTAGCAATTGATAATAATTATGATAGTTTATATCCAAAATTAAGTAATTTACATTTTTTAGAAACAGGAATTCCAAGAGTAAATGATTTAGTAATAGATTCTCTAATAAAAAATGATATTTATTATAAAATAGTTCAGGTTGGTAATTCAAATACAGTTCAAGTTCCAAATCCAATTAGTTTAATAATAAATATAGTTTTTACTTATTTTTTAATAAGTTTTATTTTTTCAATAATTCAACAATCTAGAGGAGGTAGTGGAGGGAGTGGTATTTCAGGAAATCCGATGAATGTAGGAAAATTACAATCAAATGGGGTAGTTGATAGTTCAGAAATAAATACTTGTTTTGATGATGTTGCTGGTTGTGATGAAGCCAAATATGAATTAGAAGAAATAGTAGATTTTTTAAAGAATCCAGATAAATATTATGATGCAGGTGCAAAAGTTCCAAAAGGAGTATTATTACAGGGGCCACCAGGAACAGGTAAGACATTATTAGCGCGCGCAGTAGCAGGAGAAGCAGGAGTATCTTTTATTCAAGTATCAGCATCAGAATTTATTCAAATGTTTGTAGGAGTAGGAGCATCAAGAGTAAGAGATTTATTTAATTTAGCAAAAGAAAATGAACCATGTGTAGTTTTTATAGATGAAATAGATGCTGTTGGTAGAAAACGAGGAGAACAATTTGGTGGTAGTGGTAATGAAGAAAGAGAACAAACATTAAATCAAATTTTAACAAATATGGATGGTTTTGAAAAAACAGATTCAATAGTTGTATTGGCGGCTACAAATAGGGTAGATATATTAGATTCAGCATTAACCCGTTCAGGTAGATTTGATAGAAAAGTTTTAGTAGGTATGCCAGATACAAGTGGTCGTCGAAAGATTTTAGACGTTCATTTAAGAGGGAAAAAAGTAGAATCAAATACAGATTTAGATGAAATAGCAGTATTAACATCAGGATTTTCAGGAGCAGACATAGAAAATATGGCAAACGAAGCAGTAATTTTAGCATTAAGAGAAAATAAAACAATAATAAATTCAAAGAATTTGATAGATGCATATGAAAAAATCACAATAGGATTACCTATATTATCAAAAGATACAGATGAATATGCAGATAATTTAGTCTCATATCATGAGGCAGGTCACACAATAACGGCATTATTATTTAGAGATTTTTTTGATGTTCGTAAAGTTACAATAACAGCAAATACAAATGGTGCGGGTGGTTATACATTATTTACTCCAAAAGAAAAATACAATTCTTATCCATCAAAGAAATATTTATTAGCAAATTTGATAGTAACAATGGGTGGTCGTGCAGCAGAAATAGTTTTATTTAATAAAATTCAAATAAATTACGAAAAAAAAAATTATACAAATTTGAAACTATTTTCAAATATAGATAATTTGGATATAACAAGTGGTGCAAGTGGAGATTTAAAACAGGCAGATAATTTAGCAAGAAAATATATTGAATTATTTGGATATGTTCATGGTGAATTTTTAGCAATTCAAAAAACGGTTCAAACTCCTAATAATCCATATTTATCATTAAGTGAAAGCACAAAGTCAGAAATAGATAAAAATGTAGCTGAAATAATAAATTATGCACTAAGAAAAGCAATATATATATTAGAGAATAATTTAGATTCATTTAATAAGTTGGCAAGTGATTTAATACAAAATAGATCACTTGATTTAAAATATTTAAATGAATTACAAGTGGATTGTTTTTAAATGGAAGGTATTTTAAACCAATTATCATTATTAAATGGTGCAATTAGAATATTACCAATTCTATTTTTCCAATAATCAACTCGTTTATCAAAAAGTTTTTCTTTTTGAGTTTTAGGATATAATTCACTATTTTTGAGCAGTTTATTTTCTAATTCACTAATTTTAGGTTTGTATCCATAACAGTTTGAACCTAATTTGATATGAGGATTAGATATATAACCACCATTAATTCCAGGCAATCCACAGTCATATTCATGTCCTTCTATTTTTTGTAATTTATCAAAATGATTTTGACTAGTAGGATATACACCTAATTGGTCTTTAGTCCAGCCGAAACTACACCAACTAGCACCCTTTTTTTGTTCCTCTAAAACTTGTTCATATGTAGCCATTTCGCCATCAAATGCTTTACAAACTGCTTTAGCATCATGATAAGTAAATCTATTACCAGGAACGTGGTAAACTTCTTTAAAATCATTAGAGTCACCAGAAATATCTTGGTTAGATTGATTAAGAGTAGATTCTATTTGTATTTCGGGTTTTTCACCAAAAACATTTTTTAATTCAGTTACAACATTAATATTAAAAAAATAGGCTAATCCATTCATAAATACTAATAAAATAAATACTGCCCATAATATTGCTTCAAGAAACATAAATCCTCCTTTTGGAAAATTATCTGAATCAGCGGTTGAATTTCCTAAAAATGCAAAAATAACATAATAAATTAGAATGATGAAAACTAATACTACTAAAACAAAGGGATTTGAACCAAAACTATTTATTGTATCAAAAAAATCCTGTGTAATATTATTAAATAAACTCATATTATTATATATAAATAAATATTATATAAAATAATAGTTGAAATAAACAATTATTTTATTTTTTTGTAAAAATAACAATAACCTTTATTAGTAATAATATTATTTTCATTAACTTCAGAAACAGATGTATCGTTAAAATGATACCATTTATTATTAGCATTTTTAACAAATGCAGTATAGTGTCCTCCATGACAACCACCACTATGATTACAAACACCAAATAGTTCATATATGTAGGATTCTTTATCATAACCAACAACATATTTACTTAAATTTAAATTATTAGTAGGGGTAGTAATTATAGTATTAATTTTTTTCATATGATTATTAAATCTTTTAAACGAAATAATCAATATTTCTGGAAAACTCCAAAAGTTGATACATTTATTAACATTTTCTTTTTGATTAGTTTTTGCATTAAACCATGCATTGTCATCCTTTAATGTTTCAGGCATTACATATAAATCTAAACAATTGTAAATATTACAAGAATATATATTTTCAGGAATTGGTAAATCAATTAAACAAAAAGGTTCAGGTTTAATCGATAAAACTTTAGTATTATCTTCAGAATGTAATAATGAAACATGGATTCCATAAAATAAATTTAATAATTCTGAATATGTTTCTGAGTACATATTTTTAATCATAGTATAACATTCTTTAGCTAATTCATCTGTTTTATTTTGAGAAGTTCCAGTAATATTCATTTCAACTTTTCTTTTTAAAGAATTATGGAAAGCATCAATAATAAAAATTAAAAATTCAGGTAAATCATTTTGTGCAAATCCACTAAATAGTTCAATATTTTTATTTCTAGATATTTTTTGAACCGTGTTGACATATCTATTAGGAGATATAACACAATTTTGAGACCACATTAAATTTCTTAAATTATTCCATTCAATTAATAAAATACTATCTTCAATTTTATTAATATAATTTGTATCTATTTTATCAAACATTTCATTTAAAGGATAACAATGTGAAAGCATTTGCATACATGAATTTAGATAACATGTATTTCCTAAATTTGCTAAACCAGTTAATCCTTTATCTTTGTATTTAGTCAAATCTATTGACATTATTATTATATAATTAATATGGTTTATATTTAAACATATTTAAAAAAATATATATATATTAAACATTAATGTCAAATACAGAATCAAACTATTATCATTCGTATGATCAAAATATGAATAATTATTTTAACACAATAAATAATTATATATCTGTTGTTAATAATTCAATAATTTATTTAAATCATTCCAATGAGATAATTTCTAATATGTATAATAATTTAGATTATTATTACTATTATTCAAATAATCATAATACATTTAATAATACATATAATAATAATAATCAAAATTATGTTCCAATAGAAAATAACAGAAGACGCCGTGTATATAATCAAGAAATGAATGTTGAAAATAATAATCAAGAAGTAAATCATACAGAAGAAAATAATGAACAAGTAAATAATTCAGAAACCGGTGTAGAAAATGAAGAAACAGATGAAGAAAGTCATGAAAGAATAAATAATTATTATAGAGAATTATCAAGAGAAAATTTAATAAATGCAATAGCTCGGTCTATAACAAAATTAAAATATAGAGCTTTAGAAAATCCAATTGATACAATTTGTGCAATTACACAAGAAGAATTTGAACCAGATGATGATGTAGCAATAATTAATAATTGTGGTCATATTTTTAAATATGATTCTTTATTAAATTGGTTAATAAATCATCATACTTGTCCAAATTGTAGACATAGTATTTTAACAGATTCTAATTTAATTAGATATACAGATTCAGGAACAAATGAAAGATTGTATTTAACTAATACACAATTTAGAAGACATATATTAAGGCGCTTATTTGGAAATTTTTTTAATAATAATTCAAATGGTTCACGTAATACATTATCAGTAAGTTTTATATAATTAAGGATAAAAATTTTGAATAGATTGAGTATTATCACTATTTATTAAAATTAACTCAATAGGAGCAATGGGTTTTTCTAGATAAAAAATATATTTAGCTAATTTAAAAATATACTGATTATAAATATATATTTTACTTTTTAATAAATATTTTAATTTTTTTTTTTTAATTGATTTAATAAATAAAGCTGTATATATACAATAAATAGGATTAACATATCCTATATTTATTGTATCAATTTCAAATTCAAAATACTTTTTAAAAGTATATAATTGTAACCAAGGCACAGTAAAACTTTGAAAATCAGCATTTTTATAAATACTACCACTTAAATCAATTTTAATGATTGGAAAATTACTGCAATCATATATTGCAAACATTTATTAGATTAAAAAAATAAAAAATTTAATTAATATTTACGGGATTAGGCACTATAAGAGGAATAATATAACTATTAGTAATTAATTTATATTTTTCAATACGTATTTGTTTGTCTATTTTATAATTATTATTTCTAAATTCTCTAAGACGTTTATGAGATTCAGAATATAAAACGGGTTCATTTTTAATTTTTTCTTTGTATAATTTGTAATCTAATTTATTTTTTTTTAAAGTATCCTCTATTTTTTTAATTTTTTCAAAAGCTTTTTTTACTTTAATTGCAGAACTATTATTAACATTTTTTTTATCATTCATAAATTTTTTTAAATCATTTATATATTGATTTTCAAATACAGTTTTAGCAAAATAATTATATTTATAACTTGTAATATCAGATATATTATCAACACCACTATTATTTATACCTCTATTACCACAATATGGACATCTATTATCTCCATTTCTAAACCAACTTACTAAACATGTAGTATGATAAGTATGTTTACATTCAGGTAATGTATAACAAGGTTGACATGATAATTCTTCTTTACAAATCATACACTCCTCTCTTATATTATCATTGATATTTAATAAATTAATAGGTATAGTTTCTTCCATTAAATAATAATTAAAATAATATTTAAATTATTATTTTTTATTTAAATAGTAAAGAACCAAACGGAGAGAAATAAGGTAATAATATAGGCTTTTTATTTAAAACAGAATAAACCTTTTTAGAAACAAATTTTTTATCAACAACAACTTCAAAACTATAATTTTTAAACCAATCTATGTGCATATAATAATTTCCTTTAAAACCACTTTCCTCTCCCCAAGAATTTTCAATTAAAAATCCATTAGTTTTACCTTTATCTAAATTGTATCCTTTTATAACTACAGCATGATTAGGAGCAGATTGTCTAAAATTGAGAGAATCACATTTATCCATTATATTATCAAATCCAAAAATATCATTATAATTGAAAGCATTAATATCAAGAATTCCATGTTTTCTGGATATAAATTTACCAGTATCCATACCTGTCCATACTGGTTCATTAAAATCTATAGATTTTTTAATAACATCAATCATAATATCAATTGGCACATTAATATAATTTTGAAGTTTTCCTTCATTTACATTAAAAGCCAAGTCGATATTATATAATTTATAAAAAGGAGCACTTTTACATGGATAATTAATTAAACATATTTTATCAGAAGCATTATAAGGTACAAATTTTTTATAAAATTGTAATGGAGTTATATCTTCAACTGTTTTGTAAATATCTTTTTTTTTACCTTTTTTATAATATTCCCAAGTAATTTTTTTTGGAGGTTCTCCTAAAAATAAAACTAAAATTTTGTAGCATTTTGATAATAATTCATTTTTCAAACTATTTAAATTACTAGATTTAGCAGTTTTAATTGTATGAGCAGCAGTTCTTAAAAAATTATTATAGAAATTTTTCAATTCTTCACTATTTTTACTATGAAAATGGTCATCCATATTTGTTTTTGGAACAATACCATATTTTTCTATTAAATTAACAAACATATTCCATTGACCTCCATCATTAGTTAAATTGTCTAACATATAAATCATTTTCAAATCGTTCAAATTAGTATTTTTGTTTTTAATCATAAAATTTAAGAAATAATTTGCTTTTTCTAATTTGTCATAAAAAAATAGATAATTTTGACTAAACTCAAAATCTTTTAATTTATATTTTTTTATCATAGGAATTCTTATAACATTTAAAAAAGCAAAAATCCAACATCTACCACTATTTTCTTGATTAGTAATTTTAGTTTCAGTATTTATCATATTTTTAAATGTTCTTTTTTTATTTTGTAGGTAGTCAGATTTAATAATTAAATTCTCAAAGTAGCCTTTGGTGTTAACATTTTTAAGAACTTTATTTGTTTGTGTTTTATTAAACTTTTTTGAAAATTGAGTTAATTTTTTATTTGTAATGTTTTTAGAATTTTTATGTCTCATATTATATTAACGAGATATTTTTAATTATTTATATAGAAATATAAATATATTATTTTAATTCATTTAGAAATTTATCAAATATCAATGCTTTAACTTCTTTACATCGCAATTCTTCAAGTTTTTTATTATATTTTTCTGGTTCAGGCCATTTAGTTTTTAATTTTTCTATTTCTTGTTCCCAGGTTAATGTTTTTTTATCATTATATTCTTTAATATAAAATTGTTTATCTTTAAATTCTTTAATATTTTCTAATTCTAATGCAAATAATTGTAATAATGGTTTCATAATTTGATTACTAATATAATGTCCATAATCTAATTTTAAATTATTATTTTTTATAAACTCAGGAGTCTCTATTTTTTCTCCTTGTAATGCTTTTTTATTAGTATTTTTAATATATGCATAATTCATTCTATCACCAGCACCAGGTTTATTACCTTGTTCTCTTAATCCAATTCTATCAGCTAAAACTTTATGTGCAATTTGTTTAGGATTTTTATAATATCCTCGTAAAGATTTAGTAACCAATAATTTTTCAATAGGATATTTTTCATCAATCATATTTTGTAATGATTCATTAACAAATTTAATTGATTTTGGAAGACTTTTATCTTTCATTAATATATTTACAACACCACCATAAATATCTTTTACAATTGGAGCATTGTCTCGTCTTTTTAATACATTACCCATCGATTTTAATTTACATTTTTCTGGATCTTCTTCATATAACATTCCATCATATCTTTTTTTAGATAATAAATTAAAAGGCCAAAATGTTTTTTCATATTCTAAATCATGTGGTTTTTTAAGAAACTTAGTTGCTAATTCACCAGCCTGTTTTGCTAATTCAATAGTATATATTAATGCTTGTTTATTAATAATTTTTTTTCCTGTAATAGTTTTTAAATTAAATTTAAAGAATACAGAATCAGTATCCCCATAAACACATTCTGCCTTGGTTATAACTTTAGTGCCATCAGAAACAGTAATTTGAATATTATCATAACATCCTTCAATTACATCTTTTCCATAAAATAGTAATTTTCTACCAATCGCAGTAGTTGATGCGGCCACATCTTTTTCATAAAATGCACTGGTTTTAGCACCACATTGACCATATAATGAATTAGCAGTAACTTTAATACTTAATTGTCTTTTATCATAAATATTTTTTTTAAATGGATCTTCTTCTTTAGCCATTAATTTTTTTGTAGCTTTGCGGGCACCTAATAATTCTTCTAAAATTGCGGGCATAATTGCTTTACCTTTTGGAAATTGTGCAAATCTACATATTTTATAGCCAACTACATTTTTTTTAGCGGCAGATTTAGCGCTTGTTCTAGAATATTTGTATGTATCATATTTAACATCAACATAAATATAATTAGGTAAATTATCATAAATATAATTATCATCTTTATCTAGTTCTCCAGTAGAGTTAATTAAAATTCCACTTAAATCGTATTCTTTTGTCCATACCTTACTATCATGTGATAAATTTTCACTAATCATAGATGATGGATATAGAGAACTATAATCAACACATGCAACTGGATCTTCTAAATATAATCCAGTTTTAGGATTAAAAACATGTGCTCCTTCATAACCATCTTCGTCGAGTTCTTTTTCAATAACAGGCATTAAAGTATTTTTTTCACCACATTTTTTTGAAACATAACTTTGTAATTTAATTCCTTGACCTCTAAGAAGTAGGAAATTTAGTGGCACATCACATAAATTAGACATTTCAACTTTATCAGTAATAACATCAATTTTAAGTAATAACCAAATAACATTATCACAATCACCAAGACAATA
>CETE01022982.1_pt1 | contig 11750 bp, 17 predicted proteins | sample 531241 | NCBI WGS metagenome assembly CETE01 (sample SAMEA2622336, study PRJEB7988) | marine metagenome | biome: marine biome (ENVO:00000447); feature: deep chlorophyll maximum layer (ENVO:xxxxxxxx); material: "saline water (ENVO:00002010), including plankton (ENVO:xxxxxxxx)" | depth 30 m
AGCAACATTAGAGGAGTTTTTTGCATGAGAATAGCATTAACCGGATCCCGCGGCTTCATTGGAGGTCGCCTTAGAGAAGTCCTTGAAAACCAAGGACATGAAATTACCGAGTGGGATGTAGAACTTGGTAAAGATATTCATGACTTTCAACTGAATGGTGAAGAATACGTAATTCATCTGGCAGCATTTGCAGATTTAAGAGCATCAATAGATAATGCTCAAGCATTTTGGGATAATAACGTAACACCAACAACACGAATACAAAGAATGTGTTATGAAGCAGGTGTACCACTCATCTATGCATCTTCATCTTGTATTCATAACTGGGCAGCTTCACCTTATGGCATCAGTAAAAAGGTGAATGAAGAAACTGCAATGCCAGGTCAAGTAGGTTTAAGGTTTAGTACAGTGTACGGACCTAACGCCAGAGAGTCAATGCTAGTAGGTAGACTTGTAAGTGGCAACATAAAATATCTTACTAATCATAAACGTGACTTTATTCATGTTGATGATGTAGTAGGTTTTATTGTATTACTTATGGAAAAGGATTTACACACAGTTGATAGAGCATATGACGTTGGAACAAATAAAGGTGTGTTAGTTTCTGAACTCGGTCAAGCTGTAGGTTATCAAGATCTTCCAGTAGAAGACGGCGATGATTGTGAAGCTGATGATAATACATTGAATATTGAACCAGCCAAAAAATTAGGTTGGGAACCACAACTTAATGTGTTAGATTACGTTACAGCACAAAAAGAATTGTATCATCAAACAATGACAATAAACGAAGAGCTACACAGTTGAAGTACGCTAGTATAGTTCCATTGATTGGTGGTGAAACGATTGCTATGCAAAATGCATTTGGCAAAAGACCTGAATATATATTATCATATGAGGATTTTAATGCAAACGATAACCATCTTGTGGAATACTATAAAAGAGAAGTTCCCTATCATCTTATTCGAGGTGATAGGGTACCTGACGTACCTTCTGTCGATGTTATTAATACCGTATGTCCTTGTGCTGGGTTGTCTAGCCTTAATACTTCAGCTTCTTCTAATGCTGGTGCTAACGATTGGATGCGCACTTCAGCCACTCATGTCTTGGGTAAACTCAAGCCTCAAGTATTCTGGGGTGAAAATGCACCAAGACTCGCTTCGAAAATGGGAGAGCCAGTCGTTAGGGATCTTCGAGAAATTGGACAAAACTTCGGATATACTTTCTCACTGTATAAAACAAAGTCTATCCTTCATGGACTCGGACAAGTAAGAGACAGAGCATTTTATTTTTTCTGGAAGGGCGAAAAGGTACCACAATTTGAATATATAACTAGAGAGCATGAAAAAATTGAGGAAACGATTCGTTCCGTGAAACGGGATCCAGATGATCCAATGTCAGTCCTTGTAAAATTAAGTGCTCCTACGGAAGACCCGTTCTATAAGTACGTTCTCAATGAGATTGAGGGCGGTATCAGTCATAATGACTTTCAAAACAAAATTAAAAAAAGCACTGATGTAAAACTTTATATTGAAGATCACAATATAAGTTATGACAAAGTTGCTGATTGGATGGACAAGCACGGCTTTGAAAAAGAAGCAACAAGGTGTAGGACCATGCATGCTAAGCTTGAATCAGGCGGGAATATTATGAGAAGAGGTGTTTATATTCCTAAAGATTATATTGGTGCATTTGTAGGTAGCACACCAACATGTCTTACACATCCTGATGAAGATAGATATTTAACAATAAGAGAATGCTTGCACATTATGGGATTACCTGATGATTTCATATTGCAAGGTGGATTAAAAAATCTTAATCATATTTGTCAAAACGTACCAGTGACTACAGCACAAGATATGGCTGAACACGTACTGAAGTTTTGCGATGGAAGATTAAGTAACCGTATGATTGACACACCTTTTATGGTTCAGTGCAACAAATCTAAATCATACGATTATGAAAAAAGTGTTGTACAACTTGACCAATTTATGGTATAATATAATTTTAGGAGATAATGAATGTCAATAATGGATAAACTAAAAAAGAACTCAAAGATTAAGGAAACAGCTATCCTTAGTAAATCGCAGTTCTTCCGTGACAAAGATTTTGTCACAACCGATGTTCCAATGATTAATGTTGCTTTAGCTGGTGATGTTGAAGGCGGACTAAGTTCAGGCCTTACTGTTTTGGCTGGTGCATCTAAACACTTTAAAACTTCATTCGCATTGAAAATAGCGAGTGCATATATGAGAAAACACCCAGAATCTGTTATGTTATTTTATGATTCTGAGTTTGGTTCTCCACAACAATACTTTGAAACATTTGGTATTGATATTGATAGAGTACTACATACACCTATCACAGATGTTGAAAAATTAAAATTTGATTTGGTAGGTCAATTAGAAAACTTAGAAAGAGATGATAAGGTCATTATTGTAATTGACTCTATCGGTAACCTCGCATCAAAGAAAGAAATGGAAGATGCATTGAATGAAAAGTCAGTTGCTGATATGTCACGAGCAAAAGCACTGAAAGGTTTGTTTAGAATGGTTACACCATATCTTACTATGAAAAACATTCCTCTTCTTGCTGTTAACCACACTTATAAAGAAATTGGTTTGTTTCCAAAAGATATTGTCGGTGGTGGTACAGGTATCTACTACAGCGCTGATAATATTTGGATCATTGGTAGACAACAGGATAAAGTTGGTACAGAAATCAAAGGTTATCACTTTGTCATTAATGTTGAAAAATCAAGGTTTGTACGTGAAAAGTCAAAGATTCCTATTTCAGTTTCATGGGAAGGTGGCATCCAAAAATGGTCAGGTCTTCTTGATGTAGCTATGGGTGGTGGATATGTAACTAAACCTTCTCCAGGCTGGTACCAACGAACAGGTGAAGAAAATAAAGTAAGAGTTGGAGAGACACTTACCGAAGAGTTTTGGAAACCTATCTTTGAAACTACAGACTTTAAAGAATATATAAAGAAAAACTATCAGATTGGTTCTGTAGTGAATATGGAAGATTACAAAGATGATATCGGAGAATGATTATACATTCATGGACAATGAAAAGTTCCCTGAACATCATTGCATAAGAATAAAAACAGGCATATATAAAGATGTTATATATGCTTATGGAAAAGTAAAAGCAGTTGTTGAAAGCAATGATGATATTGCAAGACTTGATTTTAAATATCAAATAATTGAAAACCCAACAGACATGAAACTAGATAATGATCCAGACTTTGGTAATCATATTGGTGCTATTCTCCAGCACTGTATGACTGAGGCTGTTGAATCGGGCAACTATAGGATAGGTGATGGAACCAAACATACAAACGACAATTCTAAGAAACTTAATTAATGATGAAGATTATACTCGATCAGTAATTCCATTTCTTAAGAAAGAATATTTTGAAAACAATCATAGAGTTGTATTTGACTCTGTGGTTGAGTTCGTTGACAAATACAACAAGCTTCCAACTCAAGAAGCATTATCAATTGAGTTAACTAATGCAAATATAAAAGACGGTCCTGGTGTTTCTGAAGTACTTGGCCAAGTGTTTACACCTAAAGAAGTAAATGAAGAATGGTTGCTTCATGAAACTGAAAAGTGGTGTCAGGATAGAAGTATCTATCTTGCCATTATGGAATCAATAAACATTATTGATGGTAAACATAACACATTGAAAAAGGATGCACTGCCACAACTTTTATCGGACGCTCTTGGTGTTTGTTTTGACACTAATGTAGGTCATGACTATATTGATAATTCAGATGAAAGGTTTGAATTTTATCATAAGGTTGAAGATAGGATTCCATTTGATCTTGAATACTTCAATAAAATTACTAAAGATGGTATACCAAACAAAACATTGAATGTTGCACTTGCTGGCACAGGTGTAGGTAAATCTTTGTTTATGTGTCATCATGCAGCTTCAGTACTTACACTCGGTAAGAATGTTTTGTATATTACTTTGGAAATGGCTGAAGAAAGAATAGCAGAAAGAATTGATGCTAACCTCATGAATATACCTATTGATCAACTTCATGCATTATCCAAAACTATGTTTGAAGATAAGATTACTAAGATAGCTCAAAAGAATGTAGGTAAACTAATCATTAAGGAATATCCAACAGGTGCTGCTCATTCAGGTCACTTCCGTGCATTACTTAATGAATTAAAACTTAAAAGAAACTTTACACCAGATATAATCTTTATTGATTATCTTAATATATGTTCAAGCTCTAGAATGAAAGGATTAGGCGGTGCAATCAATACATACTCTTACGTTAAAGCAATTGCTGAAGAATTACGCGGTCTTGCGGTTGAGTTCAACTTACCGGTCGTCACTGCAACGCAAACGACTCGTTCAGGTTATTCTAACTCGGATGTTGGGCTTGAAGATACATCCGAATCTTTTGGATTACCCGCTACCGCGGATCTAATGTTTGCCTTAGTTACTACCGAAGAACTTGATAAACTCGGCCAGATGATGGTTAAGCAATTAAAGAACAGATATAATGATCCAAGTAAAACTAAAAGGTTTATTATTGGTGTAGATAGATCTCGTATGAAACTATATGATGTTGAGGAAAATGCTCAGACTCTCACCGATGATACACCAGTGTTTGATAATACTAAATCAGGTGAAGACATGAAGGATTTTTCAGGGTTTAAAATGTAATTGTGATATAAATGTCACAGTATTTGGATAAAATGCAAAAAAGTGCAGCTAGGCTGCATTTTTTTGTTTACAAACCCGGAAAAACTGTATATACTAGATATATAAGGTAAAAAAAATAATGATGGAGAAAATTATGGAAACAATCTTTATAAATGCTGAAAGAGGCGGAATCTCAATAGATTTAGGACCAGGTAATAGAATAGGTCTTGCAAAAACACCTGAAACTTTAAATAAGCTTATCAATGATAATAATCTTCAAGGTGAAGTTGCTTTTACAAGTTCAATGGATTTTGCAGATGAGTATGGATTCAAAAATGGCGATGGTGCTAGAATCCTTTGGAATAAAACTATGGAATTGAGAGGTTAATTATGGAACAGCTAGAATTATTCAAAAAATCATGGGGAGTCCACGAAGGATTCGAAAAACTTCAATCAGCTCTTGATGAGCGTATACCTGGATCAGGTAGCGTACCAAGTCCTCGTTCAACTAACAAGCATCTTGAAAAATTCAGAGTTGCTTCTAACTTGGCTTACGATCTTTTCAACAATGGTCTTATGAATAGAAGATCTCGATTCGGTCAATTCTTTGGTTGGGTTCCACACTCACAAAGAGGTGGTTACTACTACCGCGATCACGATTGGAGAAGGTTTGAAGAAAAACTTGAACCAGTTATAACTCAACTTATGCAGGCAGCTGCTAAAGAACAAGGAATAAAAATATGACTATGAAACTTTGGATATCAGAAATCTTTACATTCCTAATCCTTGCAGTTTTTGCATTCGGTTGGATAGACACTCTTTGGATCTTCGGTGTAGAAGATAGCAAAACGTACACATGGTGGTACTTAATGCAATACTTAGGAAACTTATCATGATGGTATATTGCGATAAGATAGCGGATACAGTTCGCAAAGCATTACTGAAATATGATTCAGATGGAATCATAGGACCAGTTGAAGGTATCAAATCAGACCTGCATCCAAAAGGCGGTTGGTTTGTATCACCTAAGAAGACAATTGAATTATACGATATGAACGGCAAAAAATATGTTATTACAATAGAGGAGAAGCTTGATGCCAATGACAATAGTTGATTATAAAAATTATACAAATAAAATCGGTACTTTCTACAAGAATAGTAAAGAAGACATGGAACTTCTTGCTAATCTTAGGAGAATGGTTACTAACCTTAATAAAGATTTAAGGGACGCTAATAAGGACTATCAGTTTTATGTTAAATGCCAAGGACGTCTTGGTAAAAATAATCCTAATGCTCCAAAGTACAGAAACGGCGGTTATTACGGACCGGCAGCCGGTTCAATAAGATTACCTGATGCCGAAAGATTGGATGCATATATCTACAGGCGTAGGTAATGATTTATTTTGAAATTATCGGTGGATCTAAATCAGAAAAGCAACTCGTTGAGAATGCTTTCTGGTTTGCGTTGAAAGAACTGATGCCTCGTAAAAAGAACCTTGATGTTTTATTTTCGTTAGTAAAAATGAAAGGAACACAGGGTTTTCAGGTTATGATTGAAAAGACTTTTCATGAAATAGAATTAAAAAAAGGTATGAGTAAAGACGATTTGATTACTGCTGTATTTCATGAAATGGTGCATGTCCGTCAGTCAGAACGTGGTGAAGAAATGGATTTTAGTTTAAATTATTTAGATAGACCATTTGAAATTGAAGCTTATAAACTTCAAGAGTCAATGTTGAAAAAGTATAAATATATTAATGATACAGTTTAAAACATTTTTGGAGGAAGGCATGAGACCATTATCTCCTGCTGAGTGGGATAAACCTAACTCGCAGACAAATGAGCCTCGTCTCTCAATCCTCAAAAGACTTATTCAACAAAAGGCAGATATAGTTACCATTGATAACGAAACAATCAAGCTAGCTGATGATGAAAAGAACTACGGTTCAATAAAAGATTTTGAAGACAATCCGGGAAAAGCTTTTACTTTATATAAAACAAATGGTGATATGATTTCAAGCTCAAAGATTGCAAAATCACCAGTCTTTGGAGGAGGTAAAGGATCAGGCGGAGGAACAGAAAATACAGCATTTGCAGAAACACAACAGTGCTATTATCTTGCTGCAATGTTAAAATATAAAAATCAACCAATAGAATACTATACACCGGAAATATTGGAAAAAACAAGAGGTAGAGCTTCAACAGGTAAAACTACTTTGGAACAAACATTTGAAGAACTCGATGCAAGCTGGGGTGTATCAGCATACATATCTGGACAGATATTGATTAGGCAAGGATATGTAACTACTAAACACACATTCCATAGAGATTCTCCAGAAATGCAATACATCTATAAAGCAAAAGATACTGCATTTAAAAATTCTGGATTAGGAAAACTAAAAGATGATAAATGGAATCCTGGTGATATATGGGCTATTGAAGACGGATTGGATTTAAAGAAAGAATTAGATGTAACTTCAGTATCTGCTTTAAATCTTTCAATTAAGAAGTTATTGGATTCAAGAAAATTAGTTCCAATATCATTGAAAAAAGTAAAGAAGAAAGCAAAAATCATAACACAAACACCAGCAAGATCAGATTCACCTGCTTACACTCTTGATAAGATACTACTTCAAAGTGGAAGAGGAAACTTCTGGTCTAATAAGATGGCAACCATATTGTTTAAACCAGATGGAAAAATGGATATCCGTGCTAATGCACCTTTGGCTGCATCTAAGTTTGAAATAGTTCAAAAGGCAGCAAGGGCTGGTGGTGCAGGTTGGACGGTGTTTATGGATTTTGCAAAAAGATATATGAATGAAACTGTTCCGCCTTATACATCTATAAAAGCTCAAGGTCTTAAAATGGCAAAGGGTGATAAGAAGGAAATAGGATTATTTAAAAAGTACGCTGCTAAAGTAGATAGAACTTCTGAAAGGAATTTTGAAGCAGAACTTGCTAAGAAAGATAAGATTTGGATTGTTGCAAAGTATGCAGCAACATATGCATCATACTTATTAATTACTAATAAGGGAAAAAGAGCCAATAGTGTTATAAACGCTATTGTTAATTACGCAGCATCAACTTCAGAAGATGCATGCATTCACATAGTAGTAAAGGAAGGTTAATGATAGTAGAAACTAATTTTGGTCATAAAGTCGATCCTGAAAGAATGGCTGTTGGTTCAGCTTCGAATATTAATAAAAAAGGTGCCTTTTTTGTTTTCAGTATTCGAGTGGATAACGATGATGTCCGCGAATATTCTTTTACAGATAGAAATAGAGCAGTGACAATGAGAAAAGTACTTGTTAGTCATCTGGAACAAAAGATAAGGAAAGAACTATGTATGAATATAAATGTCGCTTAGTCAAAGTAGTTGATGGAGATACAATTGATGTCGACATTGATCTAGGATTTGATGTATGGCTACAAAAACAAAGAATAAGACTTTACGGTATTGACACACCTGAGTCAAGAACATCAGATGCTGATGAAAAAATATATGGAAACTTAGCTAAAGACTATTTAACTAAGTGGACTAATTCCGGTGATTTGATTCTTAAAACTTTTAAAGATGATGCAAGAGGAAAATTTGGTAGAATACTCGGTGAGATATGGTATGGTAAAGAACACAACATCAATCAGTTGCTTGTAGATAATCATCATGCAGTAAGGTATCATGGCCAGTCAAAAGAAGAGATTGCCGAAGCACATCTACAAAATAGAAAAAAACTCGCAGAACCTCATGTTGTAACAGCTGTGAAAGCATTGGATAACTGATGAAAACTTTTAATCAATATCTGAAAGAAGAAAAAAACACACACATGACTCACATTGAAGATCAAGTGATCTATGGTGGTGTTAAAGGTGCCAGAGACGCTATACTTGGTCTTAGGTCTTTAAGAGACATGTTGGCAGGCAACTCTTCTAAATCTACTGATGTTACAGTTAAGTGGGATGGTGCACCTGCTGTCTTTGCTGGAAAAGATCCAAGAGACGGTAAGTTCTTTGTTGCAAAGAAAGGTGTATTCAATAAAACACCAAAGGTTTATAAGAATCATGCAGATATTGATGCTGATACAAGCGGTGATCTATCAGATAAATTAAAAGCAGCATTTGATGCACTAAAAGGTGCTGGTATCAAGAACGTACTTCAAGGTGATATTATGTTTACGAAACCAGAACTTAAGAAAGAAACAATTGCTGGTGAAAGTTATATAACATTCCATCCTAATACAATTGTGTATGCGGTACCAGCTAAATCAGATTTAGCTAAAAAGATATTATCTTCAAAAGTCGGTATAGTATTTCATACTGAATATACTGGCGGAAGCTTTGAAGATATGAAAGCATCGTATGGACCAAATGTAGATAGCTTAAAAAATCTAAAAGGTCTATGGGCAGATGATGCTAACTTACGCATGGTGTCGGCTACTTTATCAGAAAAAGATACTAAAGAAGTTACAAAAGCATTATCATTAGCAGGTAAGATATTTCAAAAGATTGCTAGTTCAACACTCAGAGATATTGAAAGAAATAAAGATTTTGCAGCAGTTATAGAAACACACAACAACAAATATGTAAGAGCAGGCCAGAAGGTAACTAATACTTCTCGGCATGTAGATAGTTTAATTAAATTTATAAATGATAAGTTTCAAAAAGAAATTGACAAAAGATCTACACCAGCTGGTAAATCAAAACAAGTTGATGCAAGAGATAAGATGCTTAAATTCTTTTCATCAAGAAATAAAGCTAATCTTAAACTTGTTTTTGATCTACAAAATGCTATAGTCGATGGGAAGCTAAAGATTATAAATAAACTAGATAAACTATCAAATATGAGTACCTTCGTTAAGACTAAGAATGGATTCAAAGTAACCGGTGTAGAAGGTTATGTTGCCATTGATAAACTTAAAGGCGGTGCAGTAAAATTAGTTGATCGGTTGGAGTTCAGTACAAACAACTTCAGCCCTAATGTTATAAAAGGCTGGGACACACCGTCCCGATCCTGATGGAAAGAGCGGAAAGTATATGCTAGAGTTTAAAAAGTACTATCACATGAGTGAAGAAGAAGTCAACGAGCTATTGACTATCCAACAACGTGTGAAGTTAAAACAAGCAATAAGACGCAACAAAGCCAAGATACAAATGGGTGCTAAACGTGCCAGAAGAAAGATTGCCGACTTAGATACTCTTAGGAAACGTTCAATTAAACAGGCTAAGAATGTTTTAATAAAGAAGTTCCTAAAAAACAAGAGTAAACAAGATTTATCTTATGCAGCAAGAGGTGCATTAGAGAAAAAGTTAGCAAGACCAGGTGCAAAGAATGCAATCCAAAGATTGGCTAGAAAACTACTTCCACAAGTTCGCCAGAAGGATCGCAATAAACTAAGAAAACCTTCAGGCGGACAGAATGCTAAATCTTAAAAGTTTTACACAGTATGTAACTGAAGGCACTAAGGATGTCACTATTGCTTGGGGTAGATTCAATCCTCCAACAATAGGTCATGAGAAGTTACTTACCGCAGTAGCAAAAACTGCAAGAGGTTCTGCATATAAAATATATGCATCTCAGTCGGCTGATCCTAAAAAGAATCCACTTCAATATAAAGATAAAATCAAGTATATGCGTAAGATGTTTCCAAAACATTCACGTAATATTATGATATCTTCGAAGATTAGAACTATTATGGAGTTGCTATCATCACTCTATGATCAAGGTTTTAATAAAGTTACTATTGTAGCTGGAAGTGATAGAGTTGCTGAGTATCAAACATTAGCAAATAAGTATAATAAAACTAAAGGTCGTCATGGTTTCTATAACTTTGACGGAGGAATAAACGTTGTATCTGCAGGTGTAAGAGATCCTGATGCGGAAGGTGCTACAGGCATGTCAGCCTCCAAGATGAGAGCAGCTGCTGCAGATAATGATATTCAAACATTTACAAAAGGTCTACCTTCTGGATTCAAAGAAGCACAAAAGCTTTTTAATGATGTGCGTAAAGGAATGAATCTTAAAGAATCATACAAGTATCGTCAACACATTGAACTTGAAAAAGTATCTAATGAAAGAGAAGAATATGTTGAAGGTAACTTATATGAAGAAGGTGATCTAGCAGTAATTAAAGAAACGCAAGAAATAGGTAACGTCTTACAACTTGGAACCAATTATTTGTTGATTGAAACATCAAATGGAAAATACAGATATTGGCTAAATCAAGTTGAGCCACTTGAAGAAAAAGATAGAGGACCAGGCCAAGATCCAGATATTAAAGATAGACCCGGTACACAACCTAAGCCATATTATGGAAAAGACGCTAAAGGAAAAAAGATGTCTAAATCGACTAAAGCAGCTCGTGATAGACACTTTAAGAAGGGTGCAAAAATGGATGATGATAATCCGGCAGCATATAAACCTGCTCCTGGAGATAAAAGCGCGAAGACTAAACCGTCAAAGCACACCAAAAAATTTAATAAAATGTTCGGGGAGGATAACGTGCATACATTTAAACAGTTTGTAACAGAGGCTGATGTCACAGCTGCTTTGAAAAAGAAGGCGGATAAGTCAGGCATGCCTATGGGTATATTAAGACAAGTTTTCAACAGAGGTGTTGCTGCTTGGAGAACTGGTCATAGACCAGGGACCAATCCAACACAATGGGGTTTGGCAAGAGTCAACTCCTTTGCTACTAAATCTTCAGGTACTTGGGGAAAAGCAGATAAAGACCTCGCAGCAAAGGTGAGGGGATAATGAAAAGCTTTAAAGAAGTATACGAAATGGGTACTGATGAGTACGCAAATTACGTAAAGAAAATGACACCAGGCCAGAATGAAGGTTATGAAGGTGAAGTAACTAAAATCCTAAAAAAGAAAGGAATTGATGGTTACTTTAAAAATAATAAGTTAATGGTTTCAAAGAGAGATAAAGATGCTGCTATGAAAGCATTGAAGAAAAAATCTCATAAACTTGATATGCCAGATATTCAAGTTGAATCAGCTCATGTTACTGAGTATGGAGATCATTGGAATTTATCAGAAAAGAAGAGAGGTCCTACAGGTATCGCTTATTCTACTAATCCTA
>CETE01054381.1_pt1 | contig 11747 bp, 10 predicted proteins | sample 531241 | NCBI WGS metagenome assembly CETE01 (sample SAMEA2622336, study PRJEB7988) | marine metagenome | biome: marine biome (ENVO:00000447); feature: deep chlorophyll maximum layer (ENVO:xxxxxxxx); material: "saline water (ENVO:00002010), including plankton (ENVO:xxxxxxxx)" | depth 30 m
TTGTTGTGTCGTCGCTTGTGATAGGATTTGTTTGTTATTTTCTTGTAATTGCATGTGAATGGCTTGGAAGTGAAACCTACACAATATTCAACCAAGATTTTAACGGTCTTGGAATTCCCTTGTTATTTGTTGCTTTGATTTTTGCGGCAGTTGGAAGTAGTTTTCCAGATACAATTATTTCTTTTAAAGACGCACAAAATGGAAATTATGATGACGCTATTTCCAATGCATACGGTAGTAATATTTTTAATCTCTGTGTGGCGTTAGGGGTGCCATTGTTTTTCTTTACTTTATTATACGGGCCAATAATACTTAGCGATAACATTGTTGACATGATAACAAGCTTGTCAATATGGTTCATTGGTTTGACCGCAGTGTCTATTTACTTTTATACAAGGCCTGAGGGGGTCACCAAAAAACACTCTTATTTGTTAATATCAACATATTTTATTTTTATTGTATATGTGTTTTGGTCCGCCTCAAACAGTGCACCCTTTTAACATAAAATTATATTAATGAGGTTATCTTTTTTCTTTCTATGTTTTTTATTGTCACTTTATGCTACTGCTCAAAAGGAAGACCTTTTTAGTAATATTGAGCAAAACAAAGTAAAATATGCTGATGTGGCTCAAAAAATATGGGAGTACGCTGAGGTTGGATACCAAGAAGAAAAAAGCTCAGAAGATTTAATTTCTTTACTAGAAGAAGCTGGTTTTAAAATATCAAAAGGGGTAGCTGAAATACCAACAGCTTTTATAGCTGAATATAATAATGGTGGTCCGGTAATTGGTATTCTGGGTGAATATGATGCCCTTCCAGGTTTGTCACAAACCAATGAGGCGGTGAAGAGAGAGAGAAATGGTGTTAAGTCTGGTCACGCGTGTGGTCATAACCTTTTTGGTGTTGCGAGTGCTGCCGCTGCAATATCAATTAAAAGGTGGTTAGAATCTTCAAAAGAAAAGGGAACGATAAGGTTTTATGGGTGTCCTGCGGAAGAAGGTGGGTCAGGAAAAGTTTACATGGTTAGGGAAGGTTTATTTGAAGATGTTGATATTGTCTTGCACTGGCACCCCTCAGGAAATAACAGCGCAACCGTAAAATCTTCATTAGCTAACAAAACAGGAAAGTTTAGGTTTTATGGAACATCATCCCACGCGGCCAGTGCTCCAGAACAAGGAAGGTCTGCCCTGGATGGATTAGAGGCAATGAACAACATGTTAAACTTAATGAGAGAGCACGTTGATCCTGAAAGTCGAATTCATTACGTAATTACAAAAGGCGGTGACGCACCTAACGTGGTACCTAATTTTGCTGAAGGGTATTACTACGTGAGACACCCAAACCCAGAAGAGGTAAGAAAAATGTGGAATAGATTAGAGTTATGTGCAAAAGGCGCCGCAATGGGTACAGAGACCGAAGTGGATTATGAGGTTCTTGGTGGGGTTTATAACATACTCCCAAACGAAACACTTCAGCGCCTGGTTTACAAAGAGCTCGACCTTGTTGGGGGGGTTTATTATGATCAAAAAGAAAGAGAATATGGAGAAAAAATCAAAGAAACACTACAAAACCAAATACCTTTAGTTGAGTCTGAAAAAATAACTCCCTTTACCATTAACCTTTCAACTAAAGGCGGTGGATCTACAGATGTTGGTGATGTGAGTTGGGCTGTTCCAACGGCTGGTTTTTCTACAGCAACATACGTACCAGGAACGCCTGGACACTCTTGGCAGGCCGCATCGTGCACTGGAACATCTATAGGGCACAAAGGAATGATTAATGCAGCAAAAGTTTTAAGCGCTTCTGTTTATGAATTAATCAAGAACCCAAAAATAATTAAAGAGGCAAGGAGTGAATTTGAAAATAAGAGGGGTAAAAACTATATTTATAATTCCTTAATTGGAGATAGAAAACCAGCACTTAACTATAGAAACTAATACCATGAAACATATAATTATAATATCACTTACACTTTCGTTATTATCATGTCAGACAAATAGGACAACTTTTGACGAAGAGACATCAGATGTAATAAACACCTTTTATAGCGATGCACTTGAGTTAAGAGAAAGTTACGAGCTGTTAAGGGTTCTTTCAAAAGAAATCGGTCCACGACCAAGCGGATCTGATGGAGCAAAAAAGGCTGTGTTGTGGACAAAAGAGATTATGGAGGGTTATGGATTTGACACGGTATATCTTCAAGATGTGATGGTTCCACACTGGGAAAGGGGTGAGGTTGAGGAGGCTTATTTTTTTGATAATGGGAAAAAAGTAAACCTTTCTATACTCGGAGCTGGAGGTACTGTATCAACACCGGATGGAGGTGTCACGGGTAAGGTTGTTGAGGTCAGCTCATTAGATGAGGTTGATGAGTTAGGTGAAGAAAAAATAAAAGGAAATATAGTCTTTTACAACAAAGCCTTCAACCAAAGGTATATTAACGTGGGCACCTCATATGGAGAAACTGGATTTCAGAGAAGATCAGGTGCGGTAAAAGCAGCAGAGCATGGTGCGATAGCCTCAGTTTTTAGGTCTTTATCCTCGTCGACATACGACGACTTTCCACACACTGGGGGAATGTCATACAAAGAAGGTTTAGATAGCATCCCACACGGTGGTTTGGGTGTTTTATCTTCAGAAAAACTCTCTCAGGCCTTAAAAAACAACCCAGACTTAAACTTAACTGTCAAGTTATCAGGAACATGGTATCCGGATGCCCCATCACACAACGTAATAGGTCTTATAAGAGGACAAAAAAACCCTGAAAAAATAATTACTGTAGGTGGACACCTTGACTCGTGGGATATAGGAGAAGGTGCCCATGATGACGGAGCTGGGTGTGTGCACTCTATTGGCGCCTTAAGATTATTTCAAAAACAAAACATAAAACCAAACAACACAATAAGGGCGGTAATGTTTATGAACGAAGAGTTTGGGTTAAGGGGTGGTTTAAAATATGCTGAAATTGCAGTAAAAGAAGGGGAACAACACATAGCCGCAATTGAGAGTGATGCAAGTGGATACGTTCCTAGGGGATTTGGTTTTTCGGGAAGTGAGGAACAATATAATAAAATTCAGGACTGGTTAAAATACTTTGACAAAAACACAATATCGTACTTTTCTAAAGGTGGTGGTGGTGCTGACATCGGGCCACTTCACAGGCAAACCGGAACACCTATGTTTGGGCTAAGTATCGATGGGCAAAAATACTTTGAAATGCATCATACAGCAAAAGATGTTTTCGAACTTGTGCACGCTAGAGAATTGGAGTTGGGCACTGCTTCAATGGCTTCTCTAGTTTACCTCATTGACAAATATGGGTTATAAGAAGAGAGTTTTTTTATTTTTTTTTTTGGTTATAACCGCATATAATAAACCACTTTATTCACACGCAGTATACGTAAGTGTTTGCAACATATATGAGAGGGGGGGGTATTCTTATTTTTCCATTCGCGCTTTCAAGGATGATGTTTTTGACGCTTTGGGTTATATAGGAAAATCCCAAGAGCTGACAGAGAAAGAAAGGGGCGCTGTTGTAGATTACATAAAAAAGAACTTTGTAATAATATTAGATGGGGAAAACAAAAACCTTTCTTTGTATAGGTTTGTTTTTGAGGGTAGCGACTATACCGAAACAGCCAATGTTGTTTTTGAGATAAAAGAGTCAATGTCCAAAAAAAAGTTAGACATTAAAAACACTATCTTGTTTGATGTCTTAGAAGATCAAACAAATATTGTTGGTGTGAAAATAAACAACACAAGAAAAACAATTAATTTCAATCAAAACAAAAAAACAGGTTGGGTTCTGGTAAATTAACAGTACTTGTTGGCTCCAAAAACCCTACGAAAATAAACGCGGTTAAGAACGGACTAAATAGAGTTTTTTACGACAGGGCAATAAGTGTTTTGGGGCATAATGTGGAGTCTGGGGTGCCCGATCAACCAATTGGATATGAAGAAACGAAAAGTGGTGCTGAAAACAGGATAAAAAACTTAAAACACAGAGATGCTGATTTCTATATTGGCATTGAGGGTGGGTGTGTTTACGTTGAAAAAAAACTTTTTGCTTTCGCCTGGGTATTAACAGAGGATCGATTTGGTTGTGTTGGTTCTGGGAAGACGTCTATGTTCCAACTTCCAAAAAAAATACAAAAACTCATCGATGAGGGGTTTGAGCTAGGCGAGGCAGATGATCTTGTTTTCAAAAGGAATGAGTCAAAGAAAAAAAACGGTGCTGTGGGAATATTGACAAACAACCTGATAGACAGGACAAAATACTATGAGGAAGCTGTTATTTTGTCTTTGATTCCTTTTATAAATAAAAAGTTATTGTTCTGACAAAAAGCTTAACAAGAGCTGCTCCTGAGTCTCATCACCTTCTGTAAAGTAGAAAAACTTATTTCTAGATGCTGTGTTTTCTAAAACCAAGATAAGCCTCTCTTTGTTTGAGGTAGATGAGAGACCGTCGACACCAAAAGAATTAAACATGAACTCTTCTGTACCCCTGTAAAAGTTTATTATATAATTTATTCCATTCGCATAGTAAAACCGGTAATCCTCTTTTGGTTCAACAAGGACAATCTTATCTGACTCCAAATTCAAAAACTCTTTTGTTATTCCTATTTTCTGGTCCTCAAGTTTAGGTTTAAAAAGTATTTTTGTAAAGGGCTTCGTTTTTATCTTATTAATTATTTCTGGTGTTGGAGAGTAGATAAAAGTCTCCTGTGGTTTGTTTTTTTCAAGTAAAGACTCCCTTAGGTTATAAAATAATGAGTCTCCAGTAAAAAAAGACATCGCCTCACTTTCTTGATCTAGAATATATTTGGGCTCATAAAAACCGAGTGTTTTTGCATCCTCAAGGTATACCAAGACGTTATTAATTTCTCTTTCGTTTAAATAATCAAATAAATTATTCTGTGTTTCTTTAGAGGTGCTTATGTTAATCCTATTTATATAATTAACAACATCTATACCCAAAGAGGTTAGTGTTTTATGGATTTCTTTAATTTTTTTTTCTTGTTGCTCGTTGATGGAGTATACAAGTAAATATTTTTGTGATACTTTATTAGGTGGTTGAGAGAAGAGGTGTTGTGCGTTTAAAAAAAATATAATAACAAGTAGAGTTTGTTTTATTTTCATTCTAATACAACTTCAATTAATGAAATATATTTTTAATTTAATGATTTTTATGAAATTAATTAATGATAGGTTTTTATATTAGTTATGTAAATGATTGATAAACTTGAAGAGCTTAATAAGAGGTATTTAGAGGTTGAGCTGGAGTTGTCTAAACCTGAGACCGTATCTGACATGACTTTGTTTAAGAAATTAAACAAAGAATACAAATCTCTTGGAAAAATAGTAGAGCTATTTAGTCTGTACAAGTTGACATTAAACGGGATTAAAGAAGCAAAAGAAATCTTAGAAACAGAAAAGGATGAAGAGTTTAGAGAGATTGCCAAAAAAGAGCTTGAAACTCTAGCTGAAAAAAAAGAAAGAGAAGAAAAAAAACTTAAAGTTTTATTAATTCCAAAAGATCCGAACGACGAAAAAAACATAATACTAGAAATAAGGGCAGGAACTGGTGGTGATGAGGCGGCAATATTTGCAGGAGACCTACTAAGGATGTACCAGCTATATGCTGAAAAAAACAAGTGGGTCCTCAACATAATAAATGGTAATGAGGGATCCTCCGGTGGATATAAAGAAATAGTTTGCTCTGTTGAGGGAGAGGATGTTTATGGTAAGCTTAAGTTTGAGGCCGGAACTCACCGGGTTCAAAGGGTACCAAATACAGAAACGCAGGGAAGGGTTCACACCTCTGCGGCAACCGTTGCTGTGTTGCCCGAAGCTGAAGATGTTGAGCTTGAAATAAACACGTCAGATATCAGGAAAGACACCTATAGAGCTTCTGGGGCTGGGGGTCAACACGTTAACAAAACCGAGTCGGCGGTAAGGCTGACCCACGAGCCAACAGGCGTTGTGGTGGAGTGCCAAGATGGTAGATCACAACATGCAAATTATGACAAGGCTATGAAGGTCTTAAGGTCAAAGCTTTATGAGCTAGAAATTAAAAAACAGAACGAAGAGATAGCAGGACAAAGAAAAAGCATGGTTGGTTCTGGGGATAGATCTGATAAAATAAGAACATATAATTTTCCGCAAGCTAGAGTCACTGACCACAGAATTAATTATACGGTTTATAACCTAAGCGAAATAATTTCAGGTGATCTTTTTTCGTTTACAGAAAAATTAAGAATTGCGGAAAATGCAGAGAAAATGAAAGTTGGAAGCGGTGGTTAGTCAAACTGAAATTAAAATTGGGCCTTACCCAAGAGGCTTTCATATCATTACAGAAAAAGTGTTTGATAAAATCCCTAAAATAACCGGAATTGTTCACGTTTTTATAAAACACACCTCAGCAAGTTTAACAATAAATGAAAACGCAGACCCAACTGTTAGAGAAGATTTTGAAACTCACTTCAACAAGATGGTGTCAGAAAAAGACACACACTATAAACACACCTTTGAGGGGCCAGATGATATGACCTCTCACATCAAGTCAAGCCTAATAGGTTCGTCTGTTAGTATTCCAATTAGAAAGGGTGTTCCTTTGTTGGGTACCTGGCAGGGAATATATTTGTGTGAGCACAGAAATGGTGGAAGGGTTAGAAAAATTATAATTACGACATATGGAGAATATTAAATATTTAATGATGCTTTTGTTTTTGTTCAGCTGCACCTCAGGTGATAAGGCTGCTGTTGAAGACTATATTTTGAAAAAACCTCTTTATGATTATGATATTGAACAGAAAATTAAAGACCTTAACATAAAGCTGCCAACGCCAGGCGAACCTATAGCAAACTACGTTCCAACCGTAAGGTTTTCAGAAACTAAAAACTCTATGTTGGTTTATGTTTCTGGTACAGGACCAAGAAAAGAAAACGGTGATTATTTAACTGGCCGCCTCGGTGAGGACATGAGTATAGATGAGGGTTATGACGCCGCCAAACTTACCGGTATAAATATATTAGCATCTCTCAAAAAAGAAATTGGAGATCTAAATAAAATTAAGAGGTTTGTAAAAGTTATAGGTATGGTTAACTCTACAGCTGATTTTTATCAACAACCGGCTGTTATTAATGGTTTCTCTGACTTTATAGTTGAGGTTTTTGGCGAAAGGGGGAAACACGCAAGGTCTGCTGTGGGAATGGTTTCTTTGCCAAGCAATATTGCTGTTGAAATTGAAGTTGTTGTAGAGGTTCTTAGGTAGCTTTTAAAATTAATTTTTTATAGGTTTTCAAAAACACCACATACGCCCTGTCCACCTCCAACACAAGCTGTAACAATACCATACTTTTGTTTTCTTCTTTTTAATTCATTAATTAATTGAATTGATAACTTTGCTCCCGTCATTCCCAAAGGGTGCCCAAGAGCAACAGCACCTCCGTTAACGTTTACCTTTTCTTTATCGAAATCTAAAGCCTTAATCACAGAAAGAGCCTGAGCAGCAAATGCCTCGTTAAGCTCTATCTGATCAATATCAGGTAGTTTTAACCCCGCAAACTTAAGGGCTTTGGGTACTGCTTCAGCGGGTCCAATCCCCATAATACTCGGCTCTACCCCTGCGGTAGCATAAGAAACCATTCTGGCAATTGGTTCTAGATTAAGTTTTTTGATCATGTCGCCAGACATAACCACAACAAAAGCGGCACCATCAGACATTTGAGAAGAGTTTCCTGCAGTTACCTGTCCGCCTACTTTGAATGCTGGTCTGAGTGAAGATAGGGCTTCAATTGTTGTTGTCTTGCGTGGTCCCTCATCCTCCTTTACCGTCCATTTGTTAGACTTTCTTTTTCCATCAACAACTGTTATTTCCTCAACGTCAATAGGATGAATTTCTTGATCAAAAACTTTGTTTTCAATAGCTTTTACTGCCTTTTGGTGCGACTCTAATGAAAAAAGATCAGATTCTTCTCTTTTAATGTCGTACTCTAAAGCTAGTTTTTCTGCGGTTAGTCCCATGTTCAAATAATATTCGGGGTTGTTTTGAGATATATTATAATTTAATGCTGACTTATATCCTGTCATTGGGACCATGCTCATGGACTCGGTACCCCCGGCAATAACACAATCTGCTGAACCGGAGTTAATTTTTGCACAAGCTAAATGTATTGCCTCTAAACCAGAACCACAATATCTATTGATCACGAAACCCGGAACCTCTTTTGGGAGCGACAATAAAGATATGTATCTAGCCATTTGCATTCCTTGCTCCGCCTCTGGTACCGCGTTGCCGACTATTAGATCATCAACCATTTTACCTTCTAAACCATCAACATTTTTAACTAGCTTTTTAATAATTGTAGCAGCAAGATCATCTGGCCGCACAAACCTTAATCCACCCTTTTTTGCTTTGCCGACGGGGGATCTTAACCCTGAAACTATATATGCTTCTTTCATTTTAATTTCTTAATGGTTTTCTTTTAAACAAAATGGAGTGCATTCTTTGAAGTGTTTTTTCTTCACCACAAAGGCTAACCATTGTTTCTCTTTCTAAATCTAATAAATATTGTTCGTCAACATAGCATTCTTGGGTTAAGTCTCCACCACACATGATGTGTGCAAGTTTTTGTGCAAGTTTTTGATCATAGTCTGTAATATACATCCCTTGTTTCATCGTTTCTATTCCTGCATTAAACATTGCCAAAGCAGATCTTCCGTGAACTTTAATTTTCTTTTTCATTGTTGGTTTCACATAACCTAAAGATGCGATGTCTAAAACTTTGTTTTTTGCGTCTTTTATAAGGTTTGCTCTATTTGCTGTGTTTATTGTTTTTTTAAAAAACCCCATTTCCTGTGCCTCTAAAGCTGAGGTGCTTACTTTAGCTGAAGCAATCGTCATAAAAGATTCCATTAGTTTATTAAATTCAGGGTCGCCTTTAGAGTATTCTGAAGAAACCCTTAAAGTTGTTTCTTTCGTTCCTCCCCCTGCAGGGATAAGACCTGCTCCGAGTTCTACCAAGCCCATGTATGTTTCATTGTGTGCCTGAACCGCATCAGCATGCATACTAAGTTCACAAGCACCCCCTAATGCCAGACCTGATGTCGCCACCACAACAGGAACCGACGAATACCTTACCCTCATTACTGTCTTTTGAAAAGCGTCTATAGATTTTTCTATCGAGTCAAAGTCTCTGTTTCCAGCAAGCATAAAAACAGTACCTAAATCGGCACCAGCAGAGAAATAATCTGCTTCATTTGCAATCACCAGGCCTGTGTGTTGTTTTTCACAGACGTCGATGGCATGATTTATTCCTTCTAGAACATCCTTACCCATTGTGTTCATTTTAGTGTGAAACTCAAGGTTCAAGACACCGTCTTTTATATCATATAGCGTCACTCCTTTATTCGACCAGACGACGTCGTTTTCTTTGAAGGCGTCAAGGACAATTAAGTCCTCTGATCCGGGTACAGGTTTGTATTGTTTTTCCTGAATGTTATAAAAATGTTTTTTGTTATCTGAAAATTTATAAAACGATTTTATCCCTAAAGATAACATCTCCTCAACCCAACGTGCTGGTTTAAGTTTTAGTTTTAACATTTCATTAAACACCTTTTCTACTCCTATTGTATCCCATGTTTCAAAAGGTCCTTTTTTCCATCCAAAACCAGAACAAATAGCTTTATCTATCTTGTAAAGATCATCACTTACTTCGGGTATCCTTAAGGAGCAATAGCGAAAAGAGTCATAAAATATAGATCTATAAAAATCTCCATGTTTTGTTTTAAGAGATACCAAATCAACAATTCTTTTATCTAAACTTTCTTCTTTTTTTATGTTTAGTAACTCTTTATCTTGGTTATTTTCATAGGTTTCGTATTTATCGGTTTTTGTATTTATTTGATAAAAAGTTTTATTTCCTTTTTCATCTACTTCTTTCTTATAAAAACCCATACCTGTTTTATCTCCCCACTGTTTGTTGTTATATAATTTTTTTACCGAATCAGGAAGTTTAAACATTGATACCGATTCATCATTTTTTAGATCTTTCAACAGATTATTAGAGACATTAACTGCAGTATCTAAACCAACCACATCCATAGTTCTAAAAGTAGCTGATTTTGGCCTCCCGATGAGAGGGCCTGTAAGAAAGTCCACTTCTGATATTGAAAGTTTATATTTTTCAACAGAATGAATAGTTGACATAAGAGAATATATACCAAGTCTATTTGCAATAAAAGCAGGTGTGTCTTTACACAGGACGGTGTCTTTCCCTAAAACAAGTGAACCAAATTTCATAAAATAATCTATAATGTCTTTATGAGTCTTTTCTCCTGGTATTATTTCTAATAATTTCAAATAACGGGGTGGATTAAAAAAATGGGTTCCTAAAAAGTTTTTCTTAAAGTTTTCACTTCTTCCTTCTGATATCTGAGATATAGGGATACCTGATGTATTAGTCGATATTAAGGTTGTTTTTTTTCTATAATTTTCAATTTCATCATATATTTTATTCTTAATATCTAGATTTTCAACAACAGCTTCAATAATCCAGTCCACGTTTGAAACAAGATGTAGATCCTCATCTATATTACCTGTTTTTATTTTATCTAAAACATCTTTTTTAAAGATAGGAGATGGTTTTGATTTTATAGCTTTTTGAAGTGATTCGTTAACTATTCTATTTCTAACACTTTTATCTGTTATTTTTTTATTTAATTTTTTCTCTTGTGCACTTAATTCTTTGGGTGATATATCCAAAAGTATAACATTAATATTAACATTAGCAAGATGACAAGCTATTCTAGATCCCATAATACCAGACCCAATGACAGCAACTTTATTAATATTTATTTTATTCATTTTGAAACAAGGATACGAAAATTACTGTATGAAATTTACAACTTTATAAAATATAATTTTCAACATTTTAATATTAATATATTTATAATTTATAATCTATCTTAAATAATATTATTTAATAAGTTGTTTATATGTTGATAAATATTTTCCATAATTAACTCACATCATAACAACATATAAACAGTTGATTATGAATACGGTATGCAAACAATAAATTTTTTAAAGCTCATTACGTTAATAAATGTATGTGAATAAAATATTAATTTTTATATACAACTATTTATCAGTGCTAGTAGAATCCTTTAGGAACATATTATCAACAAGGAGATCAACATCTAACACTACATCATCAACTGACCAGTTTGATCGGATATCAATCAAATCTTGAAAGAAATAAATTTTTTCACTTTCTTTTTTTGTTGTTATACTATAATAATCCCATTCTTTGTTGTTGTTAGTGTCATCATAAATCCTGATAAAATATTTACCAGGAATTATGTTATAAAATTCAAATCTTGGTGAACTAGTTTCATTTTTTAATATTAATGATAAGTTATCACTCACAAGTTCTATAATATAATTACCTTCATTTATCTTTTTGGAGATAGATCCTTTTAAACTACCATAATATTCTGATTCTCTCACATTAAATGTTTGATTAATATCTTTAAGAGTATCACCGGTGATAGTTAGGAGTTGATCTTTTCCTATTTTATAGGTTAATTTCTTTAGGTTTAAGTTTTTATAATAAGATAGAGTTGTTTTAAAAATTGAATCGTTATCAAATAATAAACTATCATTTATTATATTTTCTTTCTTTCTCTCAATAAAATTAATTACTGAGTCAACAAACATAAAAAGCTTACCCTCGATCAAATT
>CETE01037435.1_pt1 | contig 11735 bp, 19 predicted proteins | sample 531241 | NCBI WGS metagenome assembly CETE01 (sample SAMEA2622336, study PRJEB7988) | marine metagenome | biome: marine biome (ENVO:00000447); feature: deep chlorophyll maximum layer (ENVO:xxxxxxxx); material: "saline water (ENVO:00002010), including plankton (ENVO:xxxxxxxx)" | depth 30 m
AATGATTCAAGTGAATTTTTATTATTTAAAATATAGTGGCTTGTTCCGTTTGAATTAGGTCTTGAATAAAAAATTCCTTCTCCAATATGTGCTTTTGAAAAAGAATTTGGAAATTCTTTTTTTAAACTGATTAATCCACCAGTATGATCTTTATGATTGTGACTTAAAAAAACATTATCAATATGATCGAGATTAATATTTAATTCATTCGCATTTTGAATAACTGTTTTCTCTCTCGAGCCAGTGTCAAACAAAACTTTTTGACCATCCGCTTCAATTAAAGCTGAAAAACCCCACTCCCCAACATGAGTGTCTGAAAGCATTGTAGAAAGGATAGTAATTTTAAAATTTTCAATTTTTGAATGTTGAGAAACACAAATTAGGTGAGTAAACATTAAAATAAGAGTCATTTTTTTCATAAATTTTTTATTTAAATATTTGAGAGAGATCTATATTTTAGGGTAGTGAAATTTTGTAATCTCTGTAGTTTTTTCTCCAGTATGTTTGATTCCTAAGGGCTCAAAAAGTAAAATCCAAGTTTCTTTTTCAGCTCTTGGACGATGTTCTACTCCTTTAGGGACTAAAAGCAACTCACCGGAAGATAATTCAACTGTTTTATCTCGAAATTCTATGGTCAATTTTCCTTTTACAACATGAAAAAGTTCGTCTTCTTCTTCATGAGAGTGCCAAACAAAATCTCCTTCAACTTTAGCTATCAGGACTTGCTGTCCATTAAGTTCAGCAATACTATGTGGACTCCATTTTTCATTAAACAGCTTGTATTTATCATTAAGATTTATTGTTTCCATTAATTGCCTTTATGGAGAGTCTTAAATATGATTATTTTATCCTAATATACAAATTAGTCACTGTACTTAATGAAGAGGATATTCAAATGATTAAATAGTTCCTTTCCTTGATCCGTAATAAAATAAACCAAGACCAATTAACCCTAAAACAATTACAGGAAGAGGAGCTGTTGGTTCGCCTTTAAAGGCACTTATTAAATCAGGAAGTGCAAAAAATCCTGCAAGAGCAAAATAAAGCAGTGATAATCTTCTTAATACGTTTATGTCATTAAATGAAAGTGAACCATAGATTAATGCTATTATTCCAATAATAACAAGACCTAAAACAAGGGCAAATTGGTCAAACATCATTATAGCATCATCAGAAGGATTATTCCCGAAGACATCACCTAATAACATCATTTTAAATTCTGGTGAGAACAAAGAAATAAATAAAGGAAGGCCTTGTAAGAAAATTAAGGCAATATTGATTTTAAAAATAGTTTTGATTTTCATTTTAATTCAATTCTGGTTAATATCCAACAATATACAAATTAGACCCTGAATTTAATTAGGAGGATATTTCGATGATATAGTTTATTGTTAAGTTATAATTGTAAGTTTTTATATTTCTGCTTAATTTATAAACATTTAGAACTGCCAAATTATTAAAAAGAAGGAGGTTTTATTTCTCCCAAACATCAAATACAACTATCTCATCAACATACTTCCCCCATTTAGTTCCAAATTGAATATGAAGTGGATGGGGCATGTAAAGAGAGTCTCTGTCATACTCGCTCCAAAAAGTTACATGAAGTATATGCTGATGTCCTCTAGCGTATTTCTGGTCAATAGAACTCACATTATTATCACCATATTTAAAATTTCCAGCGTATAGTTCTATTTTTCCTAAAGTATTTTGGGCACTTTCTTTAATTGAATCTAAAGGTGATCCTTCTTTGAACTTGAATCCAACAGTATGGTGTAGTTTTTTTCTTTCTATTTCTTTTTCAGCATCAACTTTTATATCAGCGTTAATTGAATCTGGGAACTTTACTGAAATACATGAGTAAAAAGTTAAGCTTGAAAGGACTACTAAAAATATTTTTTTCATTGTTATTTATTTAAACAATACTCTCTCTTAATATAATTATTTATTAGAATTTCTTCCTCACTTATTGGAGAAAAATCTTTTTCCTATAAACTTATCAAAATCTATATATTTTGGTTTTCTGCATCTTTATAAGCTTTAGAGTAGTTACACTTACCAGAGCATTTACAAGGATAACCATTTGGGTATAAAGGAACTTCCGTCATAAAGTAAAAATTACTCTATTAGGCAATAGCACTAAGAAAAAATGCAAGACAAATGTAAAAAATGTTTAATGCTAACTTCATAAATCAAGTTATTTTGTAAAATATTTTAAGATAGTTCCTGTTAATGACAGTAAAGCGCATAACGCAGCAAATAAATAAATCCCAGCAGAAATATAATTATCATTTGCAGTTTCATCTGGATATATAGTACCTATACCTATTCCTAATATCATAACAGCCGAAAAGTGGTTATTGTATTTAATTAGAATGTTTTTCATTGTTGTTTTATTTTAAACAATATTCTAAATTATAGGATAAACTCATATACCAATACAGTAATTAGCATTCCTCCAACTACGTGTATTATCCTAAATCCCTCAAGACCTAATTTATTTAATAGCCAAAAATTCATTTTAAATCTGAAAGAACTTAATCTGTCAAGTTTTTTCTTTTCAAAACTTACCTTATTTTTTTCCATCTTACAATAGTATTTATCAATAACTAAATTAATATTTTGCCTCAATTCTTTTTCATAACCAATAACACTATTTATGGGTTTAACCATTAGGGTGTAAAGAAACATTAATCATTTTTAAAAACTTTAATCAGATAAGAAATTCCTAAAGAACTTAATCCTACTATTAGAAGTTTATCAGCGTACTGCCATGACATTAGCTTAAATAGTATTGCAAAACATGTGATTGAAAAACCAAAATTTTTTAGTTTATGAATCATATAGTAAAAGAATTTATTTTTTATGAAGAAATCCAACACCTGAAAACAAAATAGCAATTCACGATGCAAAAATTACAGAATCAAAACCACTTTCAAGCCACTCTATTATAAAATATATTGCAAAAGATACAAGTGATATTAACCAAAGTAATTTTAAATATTTCATATGAATAAGATAATGTTTCTTCCCAATTCTTTCCCATAACTATAGCTATTTTTATCTTCTAAAATAAAAAATCTATGACATTTATAGCATATAGAAAATCAGTCCGATTTTTATAGATTTAACATTAAACGATTTACCAGAATATTGGTTATAAAAGTTTTTCATAATTTGGTTCAAATCATACGAGAGATAAACGTTCCATGTGTTATAGCCAAAACTTAAGTATAACTCTTTGTTCCAATTATTAACTTCATCAGAAATATTTTTTATATCACCATTTCTATATTTCAGTTTTGAAAGAAAATTCCTTTGAAATTTGAATCCTGCGTAAACTCTTTCAAATTTATTATTAAAGGAGATATTTCTCCATCTTAAAGAAATTGGGAATTCAATGAAATTAAATGATAATTTAGATTTTTGATTTAAGGTATAATTTATTATAAAAATTGAATTTCCATTGTTAATATTAAATCTAACAAGATTAGAATTATAGTCTTGAAAAGAATATCCCAGTCCTAAACCAATTGCTAATTTACGAGAAGAAATTAATGGAATATCTCTTACAAAACCAAGTTGAAATTGTTTTGAAATCCCTTGACGTTTAAATTTTTCTTGATCACTATTAAGAAGCATAAAAGATGCTCCAAAATAAATTTGATCCTTTCGATAAGATGTTGAGCCACTATTATTTAATTTCTCTTGTCCAATAATATTTAAACAAGAAAGAAATACAATTAAAATATAACTTAAATTCAGTTTTGCAAAAACTAATCCACGAATAGCAGAAAGTTTTTTACTCATAAAGCTAAAATAGTTTGAGGTACTTCAATCATTTATTTCATTTTTAATTAATTCTACCAAATTAGTATCTGCCTTTAATCTAGACTTTATTCGTTTTATGTAAAAATTATGATATGTCCTTTTGTCTTTTAAAGCCTCAATTATGTGCTGCGGGATATTTTGTTTTCCTGTATAAATTCTGTCAATAGCTAAACCTAAATTATCTGTTTTGTAACTCTTATATTTTAAATTTCTGTTTGCGAAATCATCTAAATATAATCGTCTATCCATTATGGAGTTTTCAATTTTTTTAAAAAACTCGTGTACTATGTATTTTTGTTGAAGATTGGTAACAATATTTTCATTTTCAATTAACTCAATCAATCCTGAATTTTGTAATCCACGATACTCCTCTTGATTATCAACAAAAATTGTATTAAAGTATATTGCTCTGTTTAAATGAAATCCAACAGAATCTTTTGAATAAAATTGTAAATTATTATTTCTTTCAGATATCCAGTCTGAAGAATATATTGCTTTCCTATTTGCTTCTAAATTAAATTCAAAATCTCTAGTATCAGTCTCTAAATTTTTTAGTACTCTTTTCAATGACTGATTCTTTAAATTTTCTTTGTAATTATTCTGATTTAAATTCTCAACATAGAACGATAAAGAGATACCAGTTATGATGACTATAAATTCCACCAAGTACTTTGCAACAAGACTTTTCATTTGTTTTGGATTTTCTTAAAATTAGTAAAACAATATGGCAGTTGCAAAGATGCCAGAAATAGAGAGTAGATCAATATATATTTAATGGAGTAGTCTCGTCAGAGCCAGTATTTATTAAGCTCCGAGTGTCAAAGACACGAAGGTCACGGAACTTAATGAACAGGATTAGGAATACCTGATTTACAAGAAAAGGATATGCCAATAATTTAGTATCCTAGGCAAGGTGAACATATAATTCTATCAAATGTCTATATAAGAATTATCCATAAGTTTATAATGATTGTATTTTAATTATGAATAATTTTAATTTATTAAATAAAAGTTATTCAATATTACTATATTAAAAATTAAAGTACCGAATATGAATGTAAAGAATTTTATTGTTTTGGTAATTTCTCATCTAATAGTCAGTTGCGCTATAATTAGACCAGGTGAAGTTGGAATAAAACAAAAGTTAGGTAAATTTTCAGATAAGGTTGTCAAAGAGGGATCGGTGGTTTACAATCCTATAATAAGCAAAGTTGTAAAGGAATCAACTCAAACACAGAATATTAAACTAATATTAAGTCTTCCAAGTAAAGAAGGTTTAAGTGTAGAATCAGAAATATCAATTTTATATAGACTTGAAGAAGATAAAGTTGCTTCTGTTTTGGAAAATTTAGGTAAAAATTACGAATCAATAGTTACTAGCGTCTTTAGATCAGCTGCATCTGATGTTTGCGCACAGTTTTTTGCTAAAGATATGCATTCAGGTGTTAGATCAAAAATTGAGGGTGAAATTTTGTCCAAGATGAAAATTAATTTAGAAAAGCAAGCTAATGGTGTTGATTTGATTGCTGTTTTAATGAAACAAATTCGCCTACCCCGCGGTTTAGCCAGTTCAATTGAAAGGAAATTACAGGCAGAACAGGACGCAATGAGGATGGAGTTTGTTTTAAATCAAGAGAAAAAAGAAGCAGAAAGGAAAATTATTAGTGCTAAAGGGGAAAGAGATGCACAAATAATTATATCCGAAGGTCTTACAGAGAATGTCTTAAAAAACAAAGCAATTGAAGTATTTAGAGAATTATCTGCTTCTAATAATTCAAAAATAATTATTACAAATGGAAAAACTCCTTTGATGATTTCTGATAATGAGGACAAAAAATAGAGCTTTTATACTAATAAAATTTATCCATCATTCATTACTAGATTTTTCAGTTTCTGATAATTGACGTTGATGAATGTATCCTTTTTTAACTTTACCGTCTTTAATCATAAGATCAACAACTCTACTAACTGAAGTTTTTGATGCTTTATCTTTTCCATAAGACACGAGGATTCCAGATGTAACCCAATTTTCAGTTGGCTTATTTTCAAAATTTACATGAGTTGATATAGACCAAATAATATCCCATTTTGCATATTGATTGGCTGCTAAAAACTTTTCTCCGCCTTCTAGGTGTTGTTTTGAACTTTCAATTGTCATCCCATTAGGGGCAAAAAGTAAAACATCCTCGTGTTCCAAATTGTATACTGCTTGGAGATCTTTTTTATTGTATGCATCAAAGTATGCTTTAACAATTTCTACTGAATTAATATCGCCATTTACGATTTTGTATTTGTTGTTTTTATCACTTTCATAACCAATTACAATTGGTTTGCTTTCAGTTGATTGATTAGAAGATTCTATGTTTACACAACTAGTAATAATTAATACTGGCAAAAAAAATAGAATTATTAAGTTTTTCATCTTTATTCGGTTTTAATTTCCTAAAATTAAAAATAAAGTTTTAATTCTTTTCTCTTGAAAAAGTAATTATAGCAGCTTCTCTTGACCAGAGAAATAATAGTCTTCTTTTCTCAACTAATTGAAATTCAACATCCCATCCATCTTCTCCGTATTTATTCATTACTTCTTCCATTTTTTTTAATGGCATTTTACTTGATCCAAGAAAGATTGTACCTAGAGCACCTTCTTTAACTACTTCAACTTTATATTCTTTTTTCATTATTTCTTTAAACAATATTCGGTTATAAGATAATTATTTATTAGAATTTCCTCTTCACTTATTGGAGAAAAGTCTTTTCGTGTAAACTTATCAAAATCTATATATTTTGGTTTTCCAGCATCTTCATAAGCTTTAGAATAGTTACACTCACCAGAGCATTTACATGGATAACCATTAGGGTATAAAGGAACTTCTGTCATTTATTTCTTTTGCTTTGACTTTAAGTTCATTAAATAAAATGAAAATACCATTAGTGAAAATCCTATAATAGAAGCAATCGATTCATAATAAAAAAGAGAATCCCCTATTGCAATGAAAAATCCAATAAAAAAAACTCCCCAATTATTTCTGATTAAATATTGCATTAGCTATTTATATTGATAGTGGCTCAAAAGAATATCTTTTTGGAATAAGATTATGTTCTTTAAACATTTGTTGAGTGGATGGTTTAGCTAACCACTCTTGAAGTTTGGGAGGATTTACATCAAAAAATAGTTCTAAAACATTTTGATTATCAATTTTACAAAAAACACATTTTGAAGAATCACACCAATCATCAAACTCGTGCTTAAATTTTTCATAGCCATTTATTTTAAAATCATCAGCATCATTACAGCTTGCAGTTAGCATTAAGTTCATAAAATTATATTTAAGTTATTTATCACCTAATTTATAAAATTATCAATAACAAAAGTATAGGAAGGAACTTCAATCATTTTTTATACAAATTATTGAGCAAGTCATCCCTACAATTTGTACAAAGTCTAGAAAATTCATTGTTATTATAAATACTACTTGCCCAAATAAAATCAATCTCTTTTGAACAACTATTGCATTTGTATTTTTTAATAGAATTTAAATCATTCATAAAACTAAAATAATATTTTGTCCCAATTCTTTTCCATAACTAATACTATTTATTGTTATACAACATGACAGTTCTAAAAGTGCCATAAATAGAGTAGATCAATATATATTTAATGGAGTAATCTCGTCAGAGTCCCTATATAGTTGCAATGAGAGACATAGTCTCGAATGAATTTCGATTAAATTAGCGTGCCAAATACGTGCCAAAACTGGTCTATATTTCGTATATTTAAGTGTAAATCGTTCTTAAACTTGTATTCGCTTTTTTGGAGAATGCAGTTGGTTAATCCCTATAAAAAAAGGGACTCAAAAGAATCCCTTAAGGGTGGAAGATCGGGCTCGAACCGACGACTTCCTGAACCACAATCAGGCGCTCTAACCAACTGAGCTACAACCACCATAAAAAACGAGTAAATATAAAGGATTTTTTCAGAGATTGAATGTATTTTGAATCAGGATTTATTTATAAAATATCTACAATTTAGAATCAAAATTGATTTAAATAATTTTATTACATTGAGTAAAACTTCTAATAAAAGCAAAACCAATGAAGAAATTTTATTTATTATTCTTAGTAGCTTTTATTTTTTCTTGCACTAGTGCTAGCCCATGTGATGATAATTATTTTCCAGTATGTGGAATCAATGGGAAAACATATGGCAACGAATGTTTCGCAGGAATTGATGGCATTACTATATATACAGATGGGGAATGTTCTAATAATTAGAATTGTTATTAACATATAATATCCATATTTTTCTAAAAATGATTAAATTTTTAAAACCTTTAAATATCAATTCTTACATATTCATTTTATGAAAATTTCATCACTATTGATTATTTTTTTCATATTTAATATTTCATTTTCTCAAGAAGATAAAGTTTACTTGAAAGGGCTTACTAGAAAAGAAATAAGAGATATGAAAAGAAAGAAAAAAGAACAAGATATTATAGCAAGGTATAAAGCTATGGGACTAAATCAGTGGGGTATTGATGAAAATGCTCAGACTTGGTATCTTGCACTAAAGTATCATTTACCAACTTCAAGACAATCAAACGGATTACCAATACTAAGACAGTATCAAACATTTACAGAAGAATCATCTAAGATTTATCCATTGTGGATTATTAATGGCCAACAATTTAATTCTCCACCATTAGACGTTCAGGCATTGTCTCCTTTAATTAGGAAAGTAAAAATTTTAGTAAGTGCTGCAGAAACTAATCGATGGGGAAAACAAGCTAGAGCTGGTGTTATCGTACTAGAGACACTTAGATAAATATTTAATTTCCATTTACTCATCGTCTATTTATTTTATGATATAATTCTTTAATTCTTGATGATACGTATGTTTTAAATGTAAAAGGTAAAATAGCATGAATTATAGCAATTATACCCCAGAGAAATAATTTTGCACCAATATTAATAGCAAACATAAAATGTTTCAAATAAGATTCACCAACAGATTTGGGATGTTCAGTAAAGATATTTTTCATTTTGGATGTCTTTGATAATTATATTGGTTGTAAAAATTACAATAATATAAAATTATATTTAGTTGTATTAAAAAAGATAAATTATAGGTTTAAAATAAATCAATTTTTATTACTTTTATAATGCAACTAAATAATATAGTTGCTCATCATAAACCAATTTGTTTAATAAACCGTCATGAAATTTGACGGTTTTTTTTGATTTACCTCTATTTTACCAAAACTTATTATGTAATATTTATTTTATGATGTAGTTAACCTCTGAGGTTTCAGAGACTCTAAAGTAACCTAGAGGATTTAGATTTGAGTCAGATTCATGTATAATGTTTCCAACTAAATTAACTGGATTGGTTTGGAATGGCCCCCCTTGCTGAGTATTTTGAAATATTAATAGATACCAATAATTGTATGCTATATTAGATAATCCATATTGGCGAATTCTTATGGAATCTCCGGTTTTTAATTTTGAGTCTAAAAGAAATCCATAATATTCACCTCCATTACTAAAATCATCTCGAAATAGATTATATTCAGAAACTTCTAATTTATCGCCAACAAATTCAAAAAAACTATAGTTTCTTTCATCTACTGGATCAAAAGCGTGTGCTTCCAATTGAACAGATTCATTACTAAAAAGATTTACGGTTTCTTGTTCTATTCTTTCAATTGAACTTACTGAAATAAGTGATTCTTTTGCAATATATTCTTCTCCTTTAAATTCAATTTTCAAAGTAAAAGTCTCATCGAATTTGTAAGGAATTGTATCACTACTTAGATATCGTCCTGAATTACCTTGCTCATAAAAGTTAAAGGTATTCCCATGCTCATCTTCAATTACAACATTAGCATTATTTGCAGCTTTGAAATCAGTATTAAAATATGGACTACTTAAAGATAAATTCACCACTTGTTCAGTGGTTTTATTTTCTTTAATCCAATTGATAAAAGCTTCTACAACTAAAATTTCTTTAGTGTCATTTAAGGAGACATCTATTGGGTCTTCACAATTAATAAAAATTATAGAAACATATATTAATAAAGAAAATTTTCTCATCGTTAAAATTTAAAGTTATAAGTCACAGACGGAATAATTCCAAAAATTGTTAGCCTTAAAGCTTCATTAATTCCAGTATCTAGATTTTCTTGAAACCTTATTGATGCTGCATTTTTCCTATTATAAATATTATAAACTCCAAATATCCATTGTCCTTTGTTATTATCAGGAGTCAATATAGCTGAAACATCTAATCTGTTATATGATGGTAGTCTACTACTGTTTCTTGATTCAAAATTAGGAATTGAAAATCCAGAAAATTGATACTGAGCGTTAGGGTAGGTAATTGGTTGTCCGGTTTGGTATATAAAATTTAAGTTAAAATCCCATTTTTTATTCAAATTATAGTTTGATGTTATTGAAATATCATGTGTTTTATCATAGGGGGTGAAATACCATTCTCCATAATTTATCCCTACTTCATTTTGATTTCTTCCAGGTGTTCTCTGTTCTGATCTAGATAAAGTGTAAGCGATCCATCCTGTAAGTCTTCCTTCGTTCTTTCTTATTAAAAACTCTAAACCAGATGCCTTTGCTTCACCACTAAGTAAGACTTGTTCAATAGCATCATTTGCTATAAGTTCTGCACCATCAATATAATCTAATCTATTTTCAATCATTTTATGAAAAACTTCTAACTCAATATTATAGCTATTATTTTTGAATGTTTTGAAATAGCCAATCGCAAACTGATCTAATAATTGTGGGTCTATAAATTTTCCACTTGGAGCCCATACATCTATTGGGGTAGGGGAGTTAGTGTTAGATATTAGGTGTAAATATTGTGCCATTCTGTTGTAACTTAATTTAACTGACTGGTTTGATCTTATTTGGTAGGCTAATGAAAAACGAGGTTCTAGTCTTGTAAAAGTTTTAATTACATCTCCTTTTGAGTAATTTATTGATCCCGTTGGGACTGCTTCTTCATAAGCTTTTGAGGAATCTATATAGAGAAGAGGATTGTTGTTTTGGTAAGTATTTAGTTTTTGTCCTAAGCGAATAAATTGACTTAGTCTTAAACCTAATTGAAGATTTATATTTTTTTTAAGTTTATAATTCAATCCAGTATATAATGCATTTTCAAATGCAAATTTGTCTTCCAATTTTCTGGTTTGTATAGGAGAAGTTTCTTCTGTTGGTTGAATTAATCCTGGATCAAATTTGTAATAAATACTATTCAATCCGTATTCTAACTTAGTTCTATCATTTAAATAATTTTTAAAATCATATTTAAAATTAAAGTTTGTTATGCCTAAATTCCAATCAAATTCGGCTAGTCCAAAATCCAAGGTGTAATCATAATCAGAATAAATTAGGGATAGGTTTGAAAATAATTTATTAGAAAATAAATGATTCCAACGAAAATTAGCAACCGAATTGCCATAAGCTAAATCAAATAAATTATCAATATCAAAAACATCTCTTCCAAAATATCCTGATAAATACAAAGTATTTTTTTCATTAAGATTATAACTTAATTTGGTATTTAAATCATAAAAATAGGCCTTGTTATTATCAATACTTTCTATTAATGGCAAGAATAGATGAGCATAACTGCTTCTTCCACCTATTAGAAATGAACTTTTTCCTTTTTTTAATGGCCCCTCTAGAAGTAATCGACTAGATATTAATCCAACCCCGCCTTGACTTTTAAATTCGTTTTTATTCCCTTCTTTCTGATAAATATTTAGAACTGAGGAAGCTCTTCCCCCATATAAAGCAGGAATCCCTCCTTTGTATAATCGAATATCCTTTATTGCCTCCGGATTAAATACAGAAAAAAATCCAAATAAATGTGAGGAATTAAATAT
>CETE01032574.1_pt1 | contig 11734 bp, 13 predicted proteins | sample 531241 | NCBI WGS metagenome assembly CETE01 (sample SAMEA2622336, study PRJEB7988) | marine metagenome | biome: marine biome (ENVO:00000447); feature: deep chlorophyll maximum layer (ENVO:xxxxxxxx); material: "saline water (ENVO:00002010), including plankton (ENVO:xxxxxxxx)" | depth 30 m
GTAAACCCGTTGTTGAGAAGTGCCGCTGCCTTCACCTGCTTGGTATGCGCCATAGCGCGAGCCAATGCTTTGGTGTAGCGAGCAGAAAGAGAATCATAAAGATTATCTTCCATCGCCTCTTCAGTAATACTGAAGCCAAGAGCAATTGTCTCGTGATTATACCTAGCAGTGAACGACTCTTGCGCCGAGTCATAGCTGATGGCCGCGCCTTCAGCTTTAACTGGTGCGGCACCGAAGCCGGACAGCTTTACTTCTTCCTCAAACGAACGCTCAGATGATTCAGTTTCGTAAATCATCGTGTGCTCGTCGTCGTACCGCTCATACTCCAAGCCGAACAAGGCGTTCAGACCGGGGAGCAGTTCTTTCAACATTTGTGCGCGTGAAATAGCCATTTCCTAAGTCTCCTTAAACGCCGAGCTTGGTTTCGTAGGCATGGCTAAGTGGGAGGTACGTCACAATACAGTCGGTGAAAGCATCACCTACCGTGCTGTTAGGGCCGTCCACGAAGTCCACAATACGAAGCGGGAGCGTGTTGGTGGTTGCGACAGAGCCACCGTCAAGAGCATTCTTGCTCCTACCGATAGCAGTTGAGCCAGCAGTGCTGACAGCCGAGACGTTGTTACCCAGACCAGTCTGAGCAATTGCCTCGTCTCCCTGCATCTGGAACAACAGCTTGGGATCATCCACGACATAAGCCATGATGTCACTTGCCGCTGTTGAGGCAGGGAAGTATTGGTTAAAGGTTAACTGACCAGTACCGGGATCGGTGTAGGAAACGCCGACAAAGATGCCGACAGTGCCTGCCACGACAGCAGTCGTAACCGCCGCCTTTTCCAAAGTACCAGCCGCAACCAGCTTGACGAAATCGCCATAAAAGATGTCCGTAGCATAACCACTAGCAATCTTGATATGGCGCACTTTTCCGGTGAAAGAACCAGAAGCACTAAGAGTGCCTACGGGTTCTGCACCCATCGGAGTAGCCGCTGTAGCCATTTTAAGTCTCCAAACTTAGATTAAAGGCCAAAGCTCTCCGGTAAACCGGAGTCAACTTCGACCAAAGGTAGTCCGAGTTGACCGCTCAGGATTGAGAACGGGCATTCGGGGATCGTTTTGCTTTAAGAAGTTGTTATCAACAGACGCCATCTGATTGTTAGCGACATCTTCGTAGTATGCCTTTCTCTTCTCAGCCTCTGCTTCTGGCTGTTTACAGAGTAAAAGACCACCTATTTCAATGTTGCCTTTGAATCGGGAATCTATATCAGACATAACCTCAAGCTCTGGATGATCTTCCTGCTTTACAGGCACCCATCCTTCCCTAAACTTCTGGGAAACATTCGTAGCATCTGACTGGCCCAATGTGCTGGTGCGTACCCATCTAAACACCCAGCCGTCTTGAGGGGCTGGGGTCGGCAGTACGGAGGCCGGTATCCACGAATCGCTAGGTCTTGTCTCAACTTCTCTGGACTCTGCGTCCCTTTTAGTGCGCTGTTCTGCCATTACTGAGCCTCCTTCATAAGCTGGTTGGCATACTGTTCAGGGGTTATACCCAGCCTCTTGGCTAGGCTTAGCTGAGTGCGAGTCAGCTTAACCTTGCGTGGCTTTGCACCGTTGTTCCGCGAGGAAGGCGCTGTGACCACGGGTGGACTTTTGGCAGAGACTTCGTCTTCACCAAAATATTCGGGAAACTTAGACCGCATGGTGCGATCAATTTCCTGAAAATACTCGTCAGAGTTGGGGTCGAAACCCTCATCCCTAACTAACCGCTCGTGGACGCCATACGCCAAAGCGGTCATATCTTTTTCTTGTCCGAACCATTGATTTTCTTGAGCCCATTTAGCCGCTTTTTCTGTCGGCTGTGGGGGCTCTTGAGGTTGCGGCTGTGGTTGTGGTTGCTGTTGGGCAGGTTGCTGAGGCGCTTGCATTTGCGACTGTTGCCACTGCTTCCACTGCTCTCTGTTTTGAGAGAGTTGATTAAACTGCTGATCGGCAGAGCTAAACTCCGCCTGAGCACGGATCATAGCCTCTTGGGCTTCGACAACCTTATCCGTGTTTCCTTCTTCGTATGCTTGGCGATACTGACCCTTAGCTTGCTCCAGCGCCAAATTAGCTCGCTCTCGAATCTGATGAACCAGATACTGCTCGCCCTCTTGGATGATCGCATGATACTTCTTGTTTTCGTCCGCATACTTCTGTGCCACTCGGACAGCTTCTTCCTGCATCTTTTCAGCGGCTTCGCGTTGCCGACGCTCCTCATGCTGTTGATAGCGGAGCTTGTTGATGCGTTTCTTAACCTTGTCGGAGTAACCCTCCAGTTCTTCTTCTTCACTGGGCTCCTCCTGCTTGGCTTCTTTTGCTGGAGGCCGTCTATCCTCCGGTGGTCGGTCATCTACAACCTCAACGTCTACGTCTTCAACAGGTACTCCCTTGTCGTCAAACGTCGTCTTGACACCAAAAAACTTGTCCTCTGAGGACATGGTCTGCTCGTCTATCTGCTCTTCGCTCATACCTTCACTATCCCCCTCGGGTCTTCAACTACTGCTTCAACGCTGTCGTCATTGATCAGGCGAAACTCTTTGCCATGAACTTTAAATCGCGTCCCGCTATATGAGCGCATCAGCACCCAATCTCCTTCTTCACACCACGGGCCGCTAGGAAAACGGGTTTTATCCCCGTAAGCGTCTGCGCCCATCTTCAGTACAAAACCGCAAACAGAACCAATTTCCTCTACTTGCATGGTTTCTCGTGCTTTTAGGATGCCCCCCTCCGTCATTTCTTCGGGTTCGGGGAGAGCGATGAGTAATTTGTAACCTTTAGGCTCAGGTAACTGCTTTGCAGTCTGAGTGTCTTCTTCAGTCATAATGTCCTTCCTGCACCAGAAATGGGTGTCTGGTGTCACCATGCGTTACTCTGTGTAACGAATTACTCGCGCTCTATCCTTTCATCTAGGTCTAGTAGCGTGCGCTCTGCGTGGGCAAGGCCTTGAATGATGCCGACATTTCGGGAGTACTCATTCATGTCTTTACAACCGCCAACGGCGAGGTGATCTGTCACTTCGTTCATCTGGGTGCGGAGTTCAGCCTGTATTGCCTCCAGCAGGTTATTGCTTGCTTTCTTCGTCATCTATGATGTCCTTCACCATATTGAAGCCAGCCTTGAAGCCCTCTATTTCTTGCTGAGAAGCCTCTTTGCTGTCTTGCATCGCAACCTTAGCCGCGATCTTTGCGCTTTCTAAGCGTTCCTCTTGATCCATCTTCTCCAGATCAATCATGGTTTTGGCTTCAGCTTTTTGTGCATCGACTTGGACTTTTGCCATGTCGGTTTGCGCCCTAGCCATAGCCTGCTGTTCCTTGAGCGCCAACTCTCGCTGTTGCATCTGAATAACAGGATCTTGCGACTGTTTGGCGTTTTGTTCTGCCTGCTCCATCATCTTGGCCTTGCCCGTAAGCTGTTCAGCCGCAGGCACTGCCAGTCTGGATATACGCAGTTCAATATCTTCGGGTAGCTTTTCGTCTGGACCGGGAAGCTCCATTCCCAATTCTTTCTCAATCTTAGACCTGTATAGAAACGCTACATGTTCTGCAATGTGCGCGGCAAAAGCGGCCTCTATGGCCTTTTTGTTGGGCGCCCGGGCGACCATCTTCATGATCTCTGGGTTTTGCATCGCCGCCATGTGGACTTGGATGTGGGCTTCGTGATCCTGATATATAAACGCCTTGACCGGCTCTCCGGTGATGATGTTCATATTTTCTGTAATAGGATCAGTTGGCTTAATGTCGTCCTCTGTTGGAACGATTTTGTCTGCGTCCTGAATGCCCAAGACATCTAACATCTGACGGTGAAGCAGTGGCAAGTCATACATCTGGGGTGCCTGAGCCGCCAACTGCAACGCCGCCTGATACTGCATGATCCTTTGAGCCATTGTGCCTGCGTTAGGATCGCTGACCGGAATAATGTCTACCCGATCATCAAAGTCCATCGGCAGTGCCTGCCCATCCTCATCTTCGTAGGGATAAACCTCTGGACCGTAGTCCCTGACAAGCTCTGCCAATATCTTTAGTTCTTTGGAGACTGCCGCGTGAACACGAGCCTGTACCGCGCTCATCACCTTCATCTCTCGCTCTAGAACTGCAAGCGTGGTGCCAACCGGCGCTTCGCCATTGATGTCTGAGGCTTTTACATCCGCCGCTGACGCAAATCGACGCCCCTCCTGAACAATGTCGCCCAGCAACTGGTAAAGGACGTTGCTCGGCTCCTTGTAAGGCAGGAACGTGATGTTGTCGCGGATTGCACCACCCGGAACGTCTACGTCTCGGAACTCTCCGGGCATGATGGGAGTGTCATCGCCCTTAATTCTGAGTCCCCGAGATTTCAATCCCCCCGGTAGGTTGGCAAGTGTTCCGGCGTCTACCAGCTGTCTCAGCAACGATGTTGCCGACTTGGATAGACCACCGATCATATGTACTAGGCCGAAGCCATAAAAGCCCAGACCGGGCAAATACTGGTAGTGAACATAGTGATCCCGCTTCATCTTCTTGGGGTCACTTTCATACCAGTTTCGTCGAATCGACAGGATTGTTCTTGATGACTTGTCAATGGTAACGACATAAGGCAAAGCAATGCCCGTGGTCTTGCCTCCGTCCTTGTCCTCAAACCCAATAAGGTCGATATCGACGTGCATCTCAAGCAGGGTATGGCGGTTGTCAAACTCGTAATTGTCCGAGTCTCCAGTCAGCCGATCATACTTCTGCTGTATCTCTGAAATATCCGGTGATGGAGCAGGCAAGTCTATGTCAGAATAAAACCCGCTTACCTGTAACTTCCTGATTTCATTGGAAGTTTTCTTCATTACATGCGTAGCACGCTCGCAGGTAGTCAGGTCTGATGCACCATAACTAACAACAAAATCCTCTGCTGGCACAAACATGGCACAAGGTCTGCCCATGCTTGGGTCAAAGTACACCTTGCGGAATGCAGAGCCTGCAATCGGCAGAGAAAACAACAGCTTCTCTGTCTCCGTTCGGTATTCCGTCATACGCTGGGTAATCAGGTAGTTGAGGTAGTTCTCAACTCTGTGCGCCTGCTTGGTCTTTTCGTCGTCTATCTTGCCGACGATAGTGGTCTTTACAGGCCCACTGGCAGGATATATCTCCTGTATCGTTTGTGCTTGAAAGCGGATAACCGCCTCGGACAGCATAGGGTGAAATACCCCGCAGGCTCCTTCCCACGGCGTAGACCTGTCCTCAAACTTTAGTCCTAACAAGTCAAGACCACGGACATAGGAGTCTTCCCAGTCTGCACGGCTCATCCGGTCAGCATCAAACTGGGATACTAGCTCACTAGCAAGACTGTCTAGGTCTCGCTCATCCATGTACTCAGCAAGGTTAGAGCCATGCTCAACGCCCATGAGGGCAGGCATATTGGGATCAAAATCAATAATCATCCCGCCATCTTCGTCCATCAAGCTGACAGACTCGGGATTCTCGATAACGATCTCTAGCTCTTCTGCGGCCCCAGAAGGGGCGAAGGGCGTTGCTACGCGGTCAACAGCCACTTAGCCTTTTCCGCCTCTCTTACCGCCCTTGGTGCTCATCTTGCTCATCACCTTGCCGCCTTTAAAGTAGCCCTTCGCCATCATCTTGTTGGCTACCTTTGTTTTTCCGCCGCCTGCCATCTTCCCTTGGCCGTCTGCGGCAAAATGCGGCACCTCTTGGCCCTTGTCGTTCGTGACCATTTTCATCTTGCCGCCTGCCTTCATACCCTTGGGCACCATCTTGCCGCCTGCCTTCATGCCCTTGGGCATCTTGCCGCCTCTACGATTCATCTTGTTCTTCATCGTCCTCACCTGCGTATAAGTTGTCGAATACTCTGTTTACGTCCAGCGTGTAGTCCAAATCCGACTTGGAGTAGTGGATGTGCTGTGACGGCCTAAAATCTGGTGCGCCCTCTCCCGTTGACCACCATGCTGGGTGTGTCACCCGTACACGGTTGTTGGGTAGCGCCACAATATTGCCCGTCCACGGGCCTGCATCCAGAAGCTCCATCACATGGCTCTGCTTGTGTTGAGCAGGGTCATCAGCGATTTCGTTGTCTGTGTAGTCCACCGTGAACATGTACTTAGCAGGGTAGAACTCCCCGTCTATCTTGGCGATCCAAGGACACGGCGTTGCCCTTTCAAGGACATAAACGCTGTGCTCCCTAGATGAGCAGTCCCACGGCTGAGCCGCGTAGACCGGCATTGGCTCGGGCCACTCCACAAACGGGGTGTCTCCGACCAAAGCAGTGATAGGCATCCTTGCCCACATCGCGCCTCCGTGGACATTGGGATCGTCGTTGTCATAGGTTTCAGCGCCGGTAAATATCATCTGAAAGCTAAGACACCGACAAGGCATCGTTGTAACTGCAACCGCCATAGCATGTAGAAACTCGCCATGGTATTTGTCGTGGTTGTGTGTGTATTCGCGTCTTACCCAGCACTTAAAGTGCGGAATATTGCTTTGTAGGAATGCCATCTTCTCCGTAAAACCTCCGTTCCCACGCCTTGTGCCGCTGGATCGGTATCTTGTAGTACGGCAAGAATCGCCCTATATAGATGCAAAACTTGTTCAACCAATGCAGAGGCAACGGGAGTGGCCTAAGATAATCAATAAACAAGACCACCCTGACGTTGTCTGTCAGGTTGATCGCAAAATGCTCGTAGGTATCGTCGAACACAACGGCCTTGCCGTTCTTCCATCGATACTCCTTGCCCATCACAGACAACACGCATCCTTTTCCGTCTGTGGGTATATCTACACCAAGGTGCATTCTCAGCACCCCCAGACCACGGCCCCTCATGGGGTACAAGCATCTTGTTGGAGTCGAGGATGGAGAAGTAGGCCGAAACAAGGTTTTTGTCGCTATCAACAATCTCCATTGTTTTCGGAAACAACTCACAGTTCCGGTCAAAGCGCACATTGTTCGCCTTGAGAAAGAACATCCTCCACTTGTCGTCATTCGATATATAAACCTGTTCTGGGCTTATATCTTGGAACAACGGAAAGTCCTGCAATCGTTTTCTTACCCGATCAAACTCTCCGCGTATTAGGAAGTAATTTTCTTCCAGCTTCTGAGTGATCGGGAAATCCTTGTTGTCAAAGTAAGCTGGGCCTCCTAGCTTGGAGAAACGCCTGAATACAGGGCGTAGCCTGTGCTCTATGTTATTAACAAAGTGATGCCAGCGATTGAGGTCAGTAATAGTTTGCCACCCTTCCATGCGGGTCGAAGTCATCTTCCTCGTCAGACCTGAGCGCCACAAAGCCGCCCTGCCTGAAGCGAAGAAGTGCTTGCGTTGAAGAGTCAACAAGGTCGTCGTGCTCCCCCGCAGGGAACGCGGCAAACTCCTCCATGACCTCTTCAGCGAATCTTGTCTCCGGAGCCCACACGGTCCCAGAGGCGAACAAGTCAGCAACGGCATTAACCCTTGCTATCTTGTCGTTACCACGCGAGGGGGTGTATTCCGAAACCGGAATCCCCATCGCCCGTAGCTCAAATATAAGCGGCATCCCTGCCGCCTTTCCTTCCACGATAAATGCATCTGGTTGCATTTCGCTCCACATCTCGTAAGCCGTTTTTTTTAGCTCTGGGAACTCCAGACGTTCTTTGTAGGCATCCAGTAGGATGACATTCGGCTGTGATACGCCGTCATCGTCGGGGTGATAAAAGACACCCCAAGTTGTGCAGGCAGAGTAGTCCGCCCGTTGAGTTTTTAAGAAAGCTGTGTCCCATGACTGAATCACGAACTCACATTGCGGAGGATAGTCTTTCTCCCAGACCTTCCACCATTCTCTCTTGATAAGTGCGCCCTCTTCGGACGTTGGGTTTTGCTGATACTGCGCGTTCCACTTGGGGGAGGGCAGTTCACTCCGCAGAGCCTCAAGCTCCGTTTGGCTCCAGAACTCAGGCCACAGGGGCTTCCCTGACGGCATGATGGCTGGAAATTCTATAACCTCCCACTCATCGGAGCCTACCCGTTGAGCAGAAGACTTAATAATCTTGCCGGTCAGATCACGCATATGCCAGCGTGTCATTACGATGACGATAGCGCCTCCCGGCTGAAGACGCTGTCGAGGCCCAGATGTGTACCAGTCATACGTCCGGTCAAACACCGCTGGGTCTGCTGACTGGCCCTCTTGCTCTGAATGAGGGTCGTCAATAATCAAAAGGTCTGCACCTTTACCTGTTACCGCACCGCCAACACCGATAGCGAAGTATTCGCCGTTCTTGTTGGTGCTCCAGCGGCCTGCCGCCTTGGAGTCTGCTCTTAGCTGTAGATTGGGAAAGACTTTCTTAAAGTCATCCGAGTCCACAAGGTTTCGGACCTTTCGGCCAAAACCCACAGACAATTCCGCGGTGTGCGCCGTCTGGATAATCTTTTTCTCAGGCATCTGGCCTAAGAACCATGCTGGTAACAAGTAAGAGGCAAACTCAGACTTGGTGTGCCGTGGTGGCATATTTACGATAAGGCGCTTCAGTTCGCCTCTGGCAATGCGCTCAAACGCCTCGGCCATGATCTTGTGGTGTCTGCCCTCAATAAATGCAGGCCACATGTGCTTCACAAAACCCATATAGGTGTTCTGTGCCGCCTCAACTTCTTTTGCAGTCTTGGCTTTTTCTAGTATTTCTGCGGCTCTTAACCGTACCTCTTCAGGTGCGTCCTGTAGCTTCTTGGCTAGATCGGGCGTAATTAAGCCTGACATTACGCCATCCGTGCTGTTTTCGTGCGCTTAAACGACCTGTTCTTTGATCTGTTCGCCACCTTCAAGTTGCCCTTCTTGTTAGAGCCGCCTTTTGCCAGTGGTTTTTTGTGAGCAACATCCTTTCCGTCGCCCTTGGAAACCTTGCCTTCCTTCTCCATCAAGCGCCTAGCGGCCTTCCGCTTATCGTTGTTTCGGCGCTGTTTTGGCTTGGATTGGTAGTTTTCGTATTCCTTGCGGTAGTTTCGCCTCATATCGTGGTCATCACGCCGCCCCTGCGGAAGAACTCATCGTTGTAGGGGCCACTATAAAAGCCAAAATTAGGAGCATAGCTTATAGTGTTGTCTAGACCGCCAACCGGAATATCTCTGAATCCACCAAATTGACGACCGCTAAAGTATGGATTTCCGAACTGTTCTCTAAAGGGTGTGGTTGTGGGAGAGGGTCCACCTGCCATGACCCCGGAAAAACCACCGCCTGTCGCGTAGGGGTTGTAACCTCCGCCGAAACCGCCGCCTTTGCCGCCTCCCCCTCTTCCGCCTTTTCCGCCGCCAGATCTAGGCGGCTGGAATCCACCATATGGGCCAAAGCCAGTGGAGTATCCAGACATCAGTCCGCGGTTAGGCATGTACTGTTGAGACATGCCATAAGGAGAGCCGAAACCTCCGCCCTTACCGAATCCGCCCATACCACTAAAGCCCATCGGATTACTCAGGCCGTAAGGACCGGAAAAAAGTTGATTGCCGGTAATGTACTGCCCGGGCATTCTGTAAAGACCGCCAGACGGATATGTTGAGCCGCCCGAAGATGTACCGCCTCCGCCAGATGTGGTGCCTCCACCACCCCCAGATGTATTGTCTGTTACTGCGTCTGCCCTCGCTTGATACTCGCTTAGGTCAGAGCCATACGGAACATTCGCAAAACCGCCATCTATAGCAAATGGGCTGTTTGCTCTGTCGATTCCGAGTGAGTTCAGATAGGCTTGATAGTCGTTACTCTGACCAGTGGCCGCACCACGATCATAAGCGAGTTGCACAAGGTTCCGTCTAAGCTGGTCTTCTGTTAATTGACCAGACTCAAGATTCCTCATGTACTGGCCGTATCCGCCTGTGAACTCCCCTGTGGCATCGTCTCGTATACCCCTCGCTGGCCTTCTGCCAAATAACGCTTGAGTCGCCGAAAAAACAGGGTCGCCCGACTGACTGCCTTGGTAGTACAGACTATCTAGCGGGCCGGCCTCATTAATCAGAACATTCCTAAGGTTGGCAGGGTCGTATGCGCCAGCATTCAATCGCTGGTTGAAGTAGTCCAGACCGGCTTGACTGGGCGATCTGTTAAAAAGCTCTCGGTAATACTGATTGAGCAGGGTGTTGTAATTTGTTGGGCTGAAACCACCGTCTCCCCCCGAAGAGCTTGCTGAACTGCCACCTCCAGCACCCCCGGTGCTTCCGGACCCTCCAGTACCTCCAGCATTTCCAGTATCTCCGGCGCCTGCGCTTGAACCTGCACTACCTCCAGAGTCTCCAGTGCCAGAAGTGTCAGCAGTGCTGGCATCTCCAGCAGTGTCCTGCTGGGCAGAATTCGCTTCTAGTTCGCTTAAAATAGATTCGTAATTCTGCGCCGAACCAGAATTGACCGCCTGAAAGATCTTCTCACCGTAAAAATCTAGTGCTTCACTGTCAGCATCTCGTCCAAAATATTGACGAAAAAGCTCATTAGCATGTTCTTTTGCTCGGTTTCTTTGAGCTAACCGCGCCGCGCCGGAACTGCCCCCGTCTCCGTAAATGGTATTGAAAATGCTTTGGTAGGCACCGAATGTGTCTTGGTTTTGGCTGGGCGTTGAGGATGGTGATGGATCCTGAGCAGGTTCCGACTCGCTTTCTTTAAATTTTGCCTTGTAACTGTAATTGACGGGTCGAACGTCAAAGGAAGTGACGGTGCCGTCGGGATTTGCGAAATACTGCTTATCGCCAATCCGCGTAGTCTGAGAACTTTGAGGGAGTCTGTATAAGTTGCCTTCCGAGTCCGTAACGCTACGGCCTCCGCTGTTCAACATGTTTTGGCGAACGCGCTCCAAGTCAGACATGTTGCGCGGGTCTTCCTCATAAATGCCGAATGTAGGGTCGTATGTTGTACCACCGCCCAGCAATGCGGAAAACTCTGCCGGAGACAGGGTCTGCCCGGAGCCGGGAAGCGCCACCAACCCACTAAGCGCACTGCGCCGTCGATAAATCTCAGGGTCTATTTCCGCCAAGGCTGATGGGCTTACATAATCACTGTATTCGGCCATTAACAGCCTCCTTAGTTCGGAAAAAAAGGGTAAATCCCCCTAGGAATGTACTAGCTCTAGGAAGTTTCTAGCTAGAAACCACCCATAAACAAAAACTTAGTAACTTACTAGGCCAGAACAGTCCTAGTGCTAGGAGATTTCTAGATCTAGAACCTTACTAGGTAGAAATACCCCCGGATTGTACAGAATATAACCCCTTGACAGTAACATGTCTACAGTTAGACGGGTTTTTTGGCCGATTTTTTGTTAATTTTTGGCATTTTGGTCAAATTTTGCAGAAATATAGGGGGGTATGGGACTCCTAAGGCGATTTCCCATGAAAAAACCCCCGATTAGACAGTGTGACAGTGAGACAAAGTTCAAAATTAGCTCATTTTTTGAGCGGATCACTATGTATATAGAAGCGACATGGCCTCGAGCTACAGGGGGGGTGGGGGTCGCTTCAATGGATGTCCACAGTATCTGGCCGATCCCGGGAAAACTCGAGATCGTCTACGTCTGACGTGTCATCAGCAGTGGCTGAGTCGAGCATCGCATCGAGTTCGGCGAGCAGGTCAGCCGATGACCGCACGTCGACCTCAGCTGTCAGTTCGACAAAGGCGCCGGATGCGCGGCCCAGTAGCTCCAGAGCGCGGAGCCTGCCGCTATCCTGAGGGCTGGCAGTGAGCGCGAGGTCTCGCAGATGCTTCCTGACCATCTCACGGTCAGAGAG
>CETE01021470.1_pt1 | contig 11733 bp, 9 predicted proteins | sample 531241 | NCBI WGS metagenome assembly CETE01 (sample SAMEA2622336, study PRJEB7988) | marine metagenome | biome: marine biome (ENVO:00000447); feature: deep chlorophyll maximum layer (ENVO:xxxxxxxx); material: "saline water (ENVO:00002010), including plankton (ENVO:xxxxxxxx)" | depth 30 m
CGGTAGAGGTTGCGTCCGTCAAATAAGACCTTGCCGTTCATCGCTCCGGCCACCTTGTTCCAATCTGGTACTCGGAATTCTGTCCATTCGGTGATCAGTGCCAAGGCATCTGCACCTTCTGTAGCTTCGAGGTAGCTGTTGCAGTAGGTGATGCTATCGCCGAGCTGGTGCTTAGCCTCTTCCATAGCGACTGGGTCGTACGCGCGAACGTGTGCGCCAGCGCTGATCAAAAGGTTGGCGATGACCACTGAAGGTGCCTCGCGCATGTCGTCGGTATTTGGTTTGAAGGATAGCCCCCAGAAAGCAACAGTCTTGCCTTGAAGGTCGCAGCCGAAGTAGGCGTTTATTTTATTGAACAGTACACTCTTCTGATCGTCGTTCACTGCCTCAACAGCTTCGAGAATACGCATGGTGTGTCCGTTTTCTCGGCCCGTACGCGCCAATGCTTTTACGTCTTTTGGGAAACAAGAGCCTCCATACCCAATACCCGGGTAGATGAACTTGTTGCCTATTCTTGGATCTGAACCAATGCCCTTGCGCACCCAGTTCACATCGGCACCCATCTTCTCACACAGGTTGGCAATGTCGTTCATGAAGGAAATCTTCGTGGCCAACATGGCGTTTGCTGCATATTTAGTCATCTCCGCAGAAGGGATGTCCATAAAGATCACCGGGTGACCGTTCAAAGTAAACGGACGGTAGAGCTTGTCCAATGTTTTTTGGGCCTGCTCGCTGTCCACGCCCACCACGATGCGGTCGGGCTTCATGAAGTCGTCGATGGCCGCACCCTCTTTCAAGAACTCTGGGTTCGAAGCCACGTCAAAGCCGAAATCTACATCGCGCAGGTCTAATGCGTTTGCAACGGCGCCACGCACCTTTTCAGCAGTACCCACGGGTACCGTTGATTTTGTGATCACCACCAGGTAATCGGTCATGGTCTTTCCTATCTGATCGGCCACAGCAAGCACGTACTTCAAATCTGCAGAACCGTCCTCACCAGGAGGCGTTCCCACAGCAATGAATGCGGCCGCTGAGCCCACAATGGCCTCAGACAAATCTGTAGTGAAGTGCAATCTGCCCTTTTCAAAGTTGCGAAGTACAATGTCCTTGAGTCCAGGCTCGTAAATAGGGAGAATGCCGTTTTTCAAGCCTTCGATTTTCTTTTGATCTATATCCACGCAGCTTACCTCGATGCCCACGTCCGCCAAACAGGCGCCGGTCACCAAGCCTACGTATCCAGTTCCAATGACTGTAATCTTCATGCTAAAGCTTTAGGTCGTTGTATCAACGATTTCAATGCCCTAAAATTACATTATTACGAACGACTATTTGCCCTTACCTTGCACTTAAAGCCCACGGAATCTATGAATAGATGGCATCGCCTGCTTTTTTGCCTGTTTTTTTTCGGTCTATCGACCGTCATGCGTGGCCAATTGACCACTGCCGATAGCCTCCGCACAGTTCAATTGTGGGGATTGGCGCCGGCTACGCACATTCCCCTTGGAGATCTCGCTACTCGCTACAGCACCTTTGGTGGAGCTACCCTAGAATACACGAAGAAAAACCGCGAGGGATGGATGGTCGGGGCATCCTTTGATGCGTTTTACGGAAATTCGGTAAAAAATGCCTCCGAGATCTTCGGAGGATTGGCAGATGAGCAAGGGAATTTTGTGGGGGTCAATGGAGAATTGGCCGTCCTTCAAGCAGGACTTTTGGGCGGACAGATAACCGCTCATATCGGACATATTTTTAAATCACATTACAATCCAAATTCTGGGTGGCTTTGGATGGCAGGTATCGGTGCCCAGCAAACCCAGATTAGTTTGCGTAATGAGCGCGGTAACTTTCCGCAGCTCCAGGGTTCCATGCTTCGTGGGTACGATAGGTTGCACATGGGACCTGTGGCAAAAGTCCAGTTGCGTTACCTGCATTTAGACAATAACGAACGCATCAACTATGCTGTGGGCATTCACTCGTTTCTGGCTACCACACAGAACATCAGAGGTTTCAACACGGATACGGGATTGCTGGATAATTCGTTTAAGTGGGATATTGGCATTGGTGTGAACTTTACTTGGTACCTGCCCATTTACGCAAAACAAGAGAGCTTCTTTTTAACGGACTGATGATCATTTACCCACTTCTGGCTGAGTTAGTTTTTAGGACGGGCGCCATCTTCGGCCGCATCGGTTCTTGGTGGTCGGCGGTGGATGGATCGCAGAATTGGACCCATGAACCTCCATTAGAAGGAAAAACCATCTGGATGCATTGTGCCTCCTTGGGGGAATTTGAGATGGGGCGCCCTGTATTGGAAAAGTTTCTAGTTCGATATGAGCATTGGCAAGCGGTCGTGACGTTTTTTAGTCCTTCGGGCTATGAACCACGCAAAAATTACTCGCGCGCTAAGGTGCATTATTTACCTTTTGACCGACCCTCCCTGGTTACAAAATGGTTGGCCTATGTGCAGCCAGATTTGGCGCTTATGGTACGTTACGATTTATGGCCAAATCATATTGCTGGATTGCGGCGCGCCAATGTTCCAGTGGTGGTAATGGGGATGAGCGCTCGGAAAATTCCGTGGTATTTGAGCCGTGCTCTGCCGTTGATTCGCAAGAACTTTATTGCCGGTGTTCATACTTGGGGAGTAGTTAGTGAGGCAGATGCTGCGATTATGAGTATGGCCGGAGTGCATTCTGAAATTTTGGGTAATCCGAAATACGATTATGCGGCGACCTTGGTAGGGGTGGAGGCGAGTGAAAAATTCAAGGCTTGGAAACAAGCGCAGCATAAGCCAGTGCTTTTGATCGGTAGTGCCCACTTATCGGATTGCAAGGCATTGAATGGTTTTGATCTTGGTGGTTTTTCTCTTTGGATAGTTCCTCATAATCTCGGGGAATCACCAAAGCTTTTAGGGGCGTTAACACAATATGAATCTTCCCAAGTGTTCGATAGCACTCGAGACGAGCCTAAGGCAACTGATGTGTTGATGGTGCCTGAGTTTGGTGTGCTGGTGAGTTTATATGGCTTGGCCGATAGTGCTGTGATTGGTGGAGGATGGGACAAGACTACCCACAATGTGTTAGAAGCGACCGCTCAGGGGAAAATAGTCGCCTGTGGACCGAACTGGCAGAAGATTGCGGAGAATAAAGAATTGGTCGAACAAGGGTTCCTGCGTCCGATTCATTCACACGGAGACTGGATACAATATTTAGAACAGGTGGGAACTGAAGAGCTTGCTGCACAAGGGAAAACAGCCCAAGCGTGGATGCTTGAGCAGCGCGGTGCCGTAGAAAAAATTGTAAAAACCTTAGAAGAGGCCGTTCAGCTCTGAGTCGATCTGTTGGATGATCTGGCCCAAATCTTCGGGGTTCTCAGGAAATTTATTCTTATCTACGTTGACGATAAGGACTTTGCCTTTATCATAAGAATTAATCCAAGCTTCGTACCTCTCGTTTAGACGACGCAAGTAATCAATACGAATACTGTTTTCGTAGTCACGACCTCTTTGTTGAATATGATCTACCAATGTTGGTACTGAGGCGCGCAGATAAATCAATAGGTCCGGTGCTTGCAGATGTTTTTCCATCAATTCAAACAACCCCTGATAGCTGTTGAAGTCGCGAGCAGTCATCAATCCCATGGCATGCAGGTTCGGTGCGAAGATGTGTGCATCTTCATAAATGGTACGATCTTGAACCACATTTAAACCTTCTTCACGAACCTGGGTTACTTGTTTAAAGCGGGAACGCAAGAAATAAATTTGAAGGTTGAAGCTCCAGCGTTGCATTTCTTCATAAAAGTCATCGAGGTAAGGGTTGTCGTCTACATCCTCGAAATGTGGCTGGTATTTGTAGTGCTTTGCTAATAACTCAGTTAAAGTTGTTTTACCAGAACCAATATTTCCTGCGATTGCTATGTGCATGACTACTATTTTTGTACCCGCAAAGTAATAAAAGTGTCGGAAGTAAGATGCAAATTGACCACCTAACTAAACAAATTAAATCTACCCGCCAAGAATTAATTCAACATCCGGCCTTCGGCTGGGTCAATAGCCTTGATAAAGCGCGCGAGTTTATGGAAACGCACGTATGGGCCGTATGGGATTTCATGGTCCTATTAAAGGCCTTGCAGCGTGAATTGACTTGTGTGGATACTTATTGGATTCCTAAGGGCGACCCCGAAACTCGTAGGTTGATTAATGAGATTGTTCATGGCGAAGAAAGCGATGTGGATCAAGAGGGTAATGCCACCAGTCACTTCGAGCTTTATATCAAAGCGATGAAAGAGGCAGGGGCTAATTCTGCACCTATTTTGGCGTTTATTGAGGCTTTGCGCGCGGGCGTCAAACCAATGGAGGCTGTGGAGGAGAGCGATGCGCCTGAGGGCGCCAAGGCGTTCGTTCGACAGACGCTGGCAGTAGTAGAAAGTGGCAAGGCACATGAGATTGCAGCTGTCTTCACCTTCGGTCGTGAGGATTTGATTCCGGATATGTTCATGGAAATCGTTGGGAATTTGAAGGCCCAATTCCCCGAGCAGCTAGGACTCTTCGCCTACTACCTTGAGCGTCACATTGAAGTAGATGGCGATTTACACGGGCATTTGGCGGAGCGTATGGTCGAACTTTTATGTGGTACGGATACTCAGAAATGGGGTAGTGCGGCCGAGCTATCTGAGCAAGCCTTGCGTGCACGCATCAACTTGTGGACTGCGGTTATGCAGTCGTTTGAGCAGCGTCATTCAGCGCCTGCAACTGCGTAATAAGGTCTCGGTTATTGCTCAATCTCGGGACCTTGTTTTGACCGCCAAGCTTGTTTTTGTTTTTCAACCATTGGTGGAACAATCCCTTTTGGGCTACTACGATATTGGGTAGTTGTAAGACGAGATCGCCTTTTCTTTTCGCGGCGTAATCAGAGTTTTCCTCTTTGAGGGCATTATCTAAATCTTGGGTGAAGGCCGCGAGGTCATCAGGAGGTGCCTTAAATTCAATGATCCATTGATGTCCACCGGTTTTTTCACTATTCATATAGCATGGTGCTGCATGGAATTCTACCAGATCGCATGCGTGTAAGTTGCATGCCTTCATCATCGCACTTTCAGCATCGGTGACGATCACTTCTTCGCCAAAGGCATTGATGAAATGTGCGGTCCTGCCGCTGACTTTGATTCGGTAAGGATGGCGAGATACAAACTTAACGGTATCCCCAAGCAGGTAGCGCCATAGTCCACCGTTGGTCGTGATAACCACGGCGTAATCTGTATGCAACTCGACATCTTTTAGGTCAATGGTTTGGCTGTTAGTTCCGTTGAAGTAATCCATAGGAATGAATTCATAATAAATGCCATTGTTGAGCAAGAGTAACATGCCGTCATTGGCCGGATTGTCCTGTACCGCAAAGAACCCCTCGGAGGCATTGTAGTTTTCCATAAAGGTGACTTGGTTGCCCGGCATCAGGACGCGGAATTGGTCCTCGTAGGGAGCGAAGTTTACCCCGCCGTGTGCAAAGAGTTCAAGGTTTGGCCATACCTCCAGGATGTTCCTTTTTCCGGTACGTTCGAGTACTTTCTTAAACAGCACAAGGAACCAGGAACTTACGCCCCATAAGGAGGTGATGTTTTGTTCCAGGGCCTCGTCTAATATGGCATCAATCTTCTTTTCCCAATCGCTCATCAGCGCGGTAGTGGGACTAGGTGCGCTGCGGAGTTCTGCCCACAGCGGAATGTTTTGGATCAGGATGGCGCTGAGGTCGCCGCTTTGACTTTGGCCTTCGGACTGTATTTCTGTGGAACCGCCCAAGCGCAAGCCGAGCCCTTCGAAAATTTTAGTTTCCGGCACCGCATTGCAATACAAAGCGAGTTCGTATCGTCCGCCGGAGAAGTGGCAATGTTCGATGCTGTCTTTGGAAACGGGGATGAATTTACTTACCCCGGAGGTAGTGCCGGAGCTCTTAGCGTACCACTCTACCTTGCCGGGCCAGAGAATGTTGCGGTGGCCTTGGCGCATGCGCTCGATGTAAGGCTTAAGGGTGCTATAATCTGATAATGGTACACGCGTTTGAAATTCTCGTGGATGTTGGATCAAGTCGAATCGATACTTCTGCCCATATTCGGTGTCTGTGCCTTTGGCCAGGAGTTCGCGAAGTAGTTGATCTTGGGACTCAATGGGTCGGTCTGTGAAGGCATAAATTTCCTCTACACGGCGGCGCATGTTTTGTCGGATGACTTTGTTTACCCAAGTATAGATCATGGCTTTAGGAGGTCGGTCGTTTATGTGCTAATTTCACACTATTAAAGTTAGTGGAAAATATGCATTTCACCGGCCCCTTAAGGAAAATGACTACGCAGTACGGATCCACGATTCGATACTCTTTGCCCTTGGGTATAGATCTGTTGATGATGAATGGATTGATTGGGAAGCCGTTGCGTATGACTTTTACCGGTACGTATAAATGTTTTTGTTGTGGCCAATTGGTCCCAGAGTTATACCGCCAGAATTTCTGTCGTGAATGCTTTTTTACCAAACCTGAAGCCTCTCTCACCATTATGAAACCAGAACTCAGCAAGGCGCATTTAGGCATTGCCGAGCGAGATTTAGAATTTGAGCAGCGATTGCAATTACAGCCGCATTTGGTGTATTTGGCAAAAACCGACCGCATTAAGGTCGGCGTGACTCGAAAGACGCAGATGCCGTACCGCTGGATGGATCAAGGTGCAGACGAGGCGACGGTCATATTAGAGGTGCCTAACCGCTATTTGGCGGGCGTCGCAGAAGTGGCGTTGAAGGACCACTTTACCGACAAGACTTCTTGGCAGGCCATGCTCAAAGGGGCAACAACTGAGGAAAGCCTGGAGGAAGCCTTTGTGATGGCTCAGGCGTCGTTGCCAGAAGAATTACAACAATACCGTACCCAGCAGCCGGAGATTTGGTCGATGAATTATCCTGTAAAGCAGCACCCATTGAAGGTGAAGAGCATGAGCTTCAAGAGCGAAGGTGATAGCTGGAAAGGTGAGTTGGTCGGTATAAAAGGTCAATATCTTATCACCACAGCGGGCGTGTTCAACGTGCGTTCGCACGAAGGTTATTTTGTGAATTTGGAGTTACTTTAAACGTCGATTTCTTCGCCGATCTCGAGCCCGAAATAACCACGTGCCCACCACATAAACCCATAGATGGCGGCAGTATCAATTGCGGCGGCGGTAGCTTTGAAGAGCCAGCCGTCCCAAATATATTCGCCCATGGTGCTCCATGGCAAGGTGCCAATGAATAAGACTAGGACAACGAGTATAGTATCGACGAGTTGGCTGACCAGGGTTGAGAAGTTGTTGCGGACCCAAAGCATCTTTCCGCCGGTAAGGTTCTTCCAAAAGTGAAACAGACGTACGTCGATGAGTTGTGCTACGATGTAAGCAAGCATTGAGGCGGCGATGACGCGCCAAGCGTTTTGGAAAACTTGGTTGTAGGTAGCATCCGACACGGGTGAGCCTTCGATAGCTGGGAATTGGGCCCCGAGCCATAAGACGAAGAGGACAAAAATACTTGCCACGAGGCCGGAGAGTACGACCTGTGTGGTGCGCTTTTGGCCGTAGAGCTCGCTTAAGATATCGGTGATCAAAAAGGTCATCGGGTAGGGAAGTACCCCAGCGCTGATGGTAAATACTTTGAACCCGAGGTCTACCGTCACGAATTTGTTGGCAATCAGGTTACACGTGATTAGTGCAGCGATGAATAATGCTCCTAATAAGTAGTAGAGACGTTCAGCATTTTGTTGTTTTTCCGAGATCACAGTTCAAGGAAAATAGGATTCAAACGGGCTTGGAGTCCTGGGTTAGTCGCCAGGAATTCGAGTTCCTGTGCTGCAGGATGGTCGAGGAAAGGCAGCCTCACTGCTTTCGCGGCACCCAAAGATTTAAGGTATTTCTCTAATCCATCTTCTACCGTTGGGAGTTCATATAATTTGTAGGATTCGATGCCGGCTTCTTTTGCGGCATAGGTAATGGCATCGCTCAGATTGCCCTCGAGGTCGGCTAATCCATTATCTACGGCATCATCTCCGGTCCAAACGCGACCGCCACACAAGGGGAGAAGGTAGTCCATGTCCATGCTTCTACCCTCGGCAACTTTACCCGTGAAATCCGCGTATCCACGGTCGATCATGCGCTGTAGTATGGCATATTGCGCCTCGTCGGGATGCTTGGCGAGGTTGGGGAAGTTCGCCATGGGGTGAGTTTGCACTTCTTCGACTTTAAGCCCTAGGGTTTCGGTCATCAATTCCTCGGCGGTGAATAGGCTCATGAAGATGCCGATACTACCCGTGATGGTAGTGGAATTTGTAAAAATCGCGTCAGCATTACAACTAATATAATACCCGCCGGAGGCAGCATAATTCGCTTGACTCACGATGAGTGGTTTCTCGATATCGCCAATGGTATGGTGTATGATATCTGAGGTCAAGGCACTCCCGCCCGGGCTGTTAACGCGAAGTACAATGGCTTTGACGCGTTTGTTTTTGTCTGCTTTGCGTAGTGCTTTGACGATATTTTCAGTGCCGATGGTGCTTTCGTCTCCTGAACCGCTACCAATGCTTCCATTAGCATAGATGATGGCGATGCGGTCCTTCGCCTCTACAGGAGGAATTTGAGCCGCATAATCTGAGTATTGTAAAAGGGAATATCGATCCTCAAAGTGGTTCATTACATCTTCCTTATAACCCAATGCATCCACTAATCCAGCGTCTAAACATGCATCGGCGTCCATGCCAATGAAATTCGTAGCGGCACGATCAAGGGCGGCACGATCGATACCTTTCGATTCAAATTGGTCCCCAATAAAATCCCAGAATTGGGAGATCAGGTTAGTCAATTGCAACCGGTTTTCGTCGCTCATTTCGCTGGCGATATAGGGCTCTACAGCACTTTTGAATTTATTTCCTGTACCTCGAACGACGAGGGGTTCGATGCCGAATTTGTCAAAAAAATCTTTATAGTAGGTGGAACTTGTTCCAACTCCGCTGAGCTCGAATATCCCACCAGGATGAAGAATAGTGGAATCTGCGATGGCGCTCAATGCAGCGCCTTTTTGTGTATAGTATTCGCCATAGGAATAGATGGGTTTGCCTGTGGCAGCTTTGAATTCTTTAAGATAATCGGTCAATTCTTCCAGCATCCCATAACCCGCGGCAAAAAGACCCTGCTCCAATAAAATCCCTTGAATTCTATCGTCTTGTGCTGCATGTTCTAAGGTCTTCACGAGCTCGTTCATGCCTAGGGCTTTTGGCACGTCCATACCTAACAATACGGCATCTAGGCCGGCTAATGGATCTTCAAAAGCACGGTCTTCCAAAGTTCCCGATAAAGGGATGCGCAATAAGGTGTTCTCTTCTACCTTTGGGGTTGGATCTTCTCCGGTAACGCTCGCGATGACCAATAGGCCGATTAACAGGAAGATAGATGCGACAAACGCTGTGAAGACAGCAAGAACAGTAGTGAAGAAATTTTTCATGGGCCAGGCCATTATTTTATTAGGTACAAACTTAGGCGATAAAGTGCAAAACCTTGCCACGGCAAAAGAGGCAATAGTTCGATTTAGCACAATCTTAGGAAAAAGCAGGTTGTACGAGAGCCCGCCGTGGGGATATCAAAGCACAAATTCCTATCTAAATCAGGTGCTCTTGGTGGAGACCGACTTGGGTCCTGAGGAGTTGTTGGTTAAATTACTATTTACGGAAAAGGCTATGGGCCGAGTTCGCGAGGAGGCGGGCTACGCCGATCGAACCATTGATTTGGACATGTTGGATTACGACGGAAAAATTTGGGAGAGCGAGTTATTGGTATTGCCGCATCCGCGCTTGCATTTACGGCGGTTCACGTTGATGCCTATGGAGGACGTAGTGCCAAATTGGTGCCATCCTATCTTGCAGAAATCCTTGGCGACCCTTTTGGACGAATGCTCCGACGAGGTGGTACCTAGGCCTTTCGACTAATTCTTACCCATTAATTTTCGGTGCAACTCAAACATTGCAATGCCGGCGCTTACGCTAACGTTGAGGCTGTGTTTAGTGCCAAATTGGGCAATCTCAATAACCGCATCACAGGCATCTATCACCTCTTGAGCGACCCCAATGACTTCGTGTCCAAAAACCAGTGCAGTGGGGCCTTTCGGCTCAAAATCGCGCAAATCCACACTGCCTTCAGCTTGCTCGATCGCGACCACCTCATAGCCCTCCTGCTGCAAGGCCTTAACACAATCCAGTGTGTGTTCCATATGTGTCCAATCCATGCTGTCGGTCGCACCTAGTGCGGTCTTTTGCATATCCGCCGAACCGGGGGTAGGCGTTAAGCCACACAAATAAATATGCGCGGCGCGAAAACAATCGGCCGTACGGAACAAACTACCGACATTATGGAAGCTGCGCACGTTGTCGGCGACAATGATCAGGGGTGTTTTTTCCGAATTTTTAAAATCTTCGGTAGATAATCTGCCCAATTCATTGTTGCGAAGTTTTCTCATCTCTCTGAAGCGCTTACTTTTGAAGTATGCGACATTTTGCCGCTTCTCAATGACAAAGTAAGTGTAAATGGGGAAATCTGCCTCGGGAAAAAAGACGCCAATGATGCGTCAGTACGATGAAATCAAAACCAAGCATCCGGAAGCCATGCTTCTGTTTCGCGTGGGGGATTTTTACGAAACTTTTGGCAGCGACGCGGAAAAAGCGGCGAAAATACTCGATATCATCCTGACCAAACGCTCCAACGGCTCGGCCTCCGAAGTCGCGCTTGCCGGATTCCCACACCACGCGCTACAAACTTATTTACCCAAGCTGGTCAAGGCCGGTCAGCGCGTAGCCATCGTCGAGCAACTCGAAGATCCAAAGACCGTCAAAGGATTGGTCAAGCGCGGTGTGACCGATATGATCACCCCGGGAATCAACCTGAACAACGACCTCCTTGCGGGCAAGGAACACAATTACCTGGCAGCTCTATACCCAGCTAAAAAAGGCCCATGGGGAATGGCCATAGTGGAAATTTCTACCGGTGCCTTTTTCCATGCCATGGGTTCTGAACTGGAATTACGCAATGCCCTAGCCACGTACTCACCTAAAGAAATAGTCCATCCACGCGACATGAACCGCGACCTGCGTCTTTCCCTCGAGCAAGACTATTATTGTTTTGGGATAGATGCTTGGGCATGGGAACCCAAATACGCTAGTGAATGCATCACTTCGCACTTCGAGACCCACGGCCTCAGCGGCTTTGGGCTGAATGATAAAGATGCCTCAACCATCGCGGTCGGCGCCATCTTACACCACCTTAAGCACAGTGAAATGGGCTCCTTGAGCCACATCACCAGCCTCTCGCGCATTGTCCTCGAAGATTATATGTGGTTGGACGGCTTCACGGCCCAAAACCTTGAATTATTCTACCCGAACGCCTCTGGTGGCGTAGCCCTGATCGACGTTGTTGACCGCACGGAAAGCTCGATGGGCGGCCGCTTGCTTCGCCATTGGATCAGTCTACCGCTCCTCGACACAGATCGCATTGGTGCGCGTTTGGATACCGTGGACCAATTATTAGAGCACCCTGACGTGCGCGACGAACTTTCAGGCCTCCTCTCCGGCATGCCGGACATGGAACGCCTCTGCAGTCGCACCTCCACAGGACGAATCTCTCCCAAGGAGATGGCTAGATTGCGCGACTCCCTAGATGCGACTGCTGCTCTCTACGTCAAAACCGACGAGT
>CETE01065657.1_pt1 | contig 11708 bp, 7 predicted proteins | sample 531241 | NCBI WGS metagenome assembly CETE01 (sample SAMEA2622336, study PRJEB7988) | marine metagenome | biome: marine biome (ENVO:00000447); feature: deep chlorophyll maximum layer (ENVO:xxxxxxxx); material: "saline water (ENVO:00002010), including plankton (ENVO:xxxxxxxx)" | depth 30 m
ATTTTAAAGTAACATCATGTTACGGACACATCAGAGATTTAGCAAAAGATGATAAATCGATTGACAAAGAAAATGGTTTTCTACCATCTTACATTCCCTCACCAGATAAAAAGAAAGTCATAAAGGAACTACAATCTCTTAAAAAAAAATCAAGTAAAGTTTATCTAGCAACTGACGATGACAGAGAAGGAGAAGCCATTGCATGGCACCTAAAAGAAATTTTAAAGCTAGATGAGGATGATTATGAGAGGATAGTATTTAGAGAAATCACAAAAAAAGCTGTATTAAACTCATTAGAAAGTCCAACTAAAATTAATATGGATCTTGTAAATGCTCAGCAGGCAAGAAGAGTCTTGGATAGATTAGTAGGTTTTGAGATTTCTCCAATTCTTTGGAAAAAAATAAAAAGAGGTCTATCTGCTGGGAGAGTTCAATCTGTTGCTGTGAAATTCGTTGTTGACAGAGAAAATGAAATAAGTATCTTCTCACCAGAATCATCCTTCAAAACTACCGCAATATTTTCTATTAATAATGATAATTTTACAGCTGAACTCAGCAAAAGATTTAGTAATAAAGAAGAATCTGAAAAATTTCTTAAGGAATGTATTGATACAACCTTCAAGGTTAAAGATATTGAAAAAAAACCTTCTAAAAGATCACCATCTTCACCATTTACAACGTCAACTCTTCAGCAGGAAGCAAGCAGGAAAATAGGGTTTTCTCCATCACTAACAATGTCAACTGCACAAAGGTTATACGAGGCAGGACATATTACATACATGAGAACTGATTCTGTAAACTTATCTGATGAGGCACTTGAATCTTCAAAATCTACCATAATAAACAACTTTGGGAATGGTTACTATAAAAGAAGAGTTTATAAAACTAAAAGTGATTCTGCACAAGAAGCACATGAGGCAGTAAGGCCAACCAACTTTAATAATGATAATGCCGGTAAAAATGATACTGAAAAAAAATTATATAATCTCATTTGGAGGAGGACTCTAGCATCTCAAATGAGTGAGGCTCAATTTGAAAGGACAGTTGTAAGTATAAGTAACGGAAAAACTGAAACTTTTAAATCCTCCGGAGAGGTCATGGTTTTCGATGGATTTTTGAAACTTTACAATGAAAAAACTGAAAATACGAAGCTTCTACCAAAGCTTGAAAAAAACTCAGCATTAAGTTGTATTGAAATACTTTGTAAAGAAGTATTTACAAAACATCCTCCAAGATATTCCGAAGCAAGTCTTATTAAAAAGATGGAAGATTCAGGAATAGGTAGACCATCAACTTTTGCTGAAACTGTTAGAAAAATAAAGGATAGAGAATATGTTGTTAAAGAAGAGAGAGATGGTAAAATAATTAAAAGTAAGGAACTTAGATTAGTATCTAACAATATCTCAGAGGAAATTAAAGAAGAAAAAACTGGATTTGAGAAAAATAAAATATACCCTACCAATATGGGTATGTTTGTTACTGAATTTTTAAATGAAAATTTCAATTCTAGTTTTATGGATTATTCTTTTACTGCAAAAACTGAAAATCAACTAGATCAAATTGCATATAAAGGAAGAAACTGGAATGATATGATTGAGGAATTCTATAAGATTTTTTCCAAACTTTCTAAAAATGTTCCAGAAGAAAGATACCAATTAGAAAAAGAACTTGGTGAATTTGACGGCAAAAAAATGATTGCAAGAGTGGCTAAATTTGGACCAGTTATTCAGATAGGTGAAAAGGAAGATTCTGAAGAAGGTTTTCCAAAATATTTCAATATGTCATCTGAGCAACTTATAAGACATATTTCTATTAATGAAGCACTAGATATTATAAATCAGAAAAAAGAAAATAATTCACTTCCAGTATTTGAGTATGATAAAGGAAGTATTGAACTTAAAAATGGGAGGTATGGTTTTTATGTTAGGTTTAATGATAAAAACTATAAAATCGATAAAGAAAAATACCCCGAACCAAAAAAAATTACAAAAGAAGACGCAATCGATATCGTTAATACACCAGTAGAAAAATCTAAAGATATTTTAAAAGAATTTGACAATGGTTTGCAAATAAGAATGGGAAAATATGGAAAACCACCTTACTTATTAGCAGTTAGAGGCACTGATATTGGAAATACATTTAAAGAAAAAAGAAAAAAACCATTTGTAGGTATCCCAAAGGATAAATTAGAGAAATATAAAAATAGTATTCAAGACATATCCTATGAGGAAGTAGAAGAAATCATTAAAAATTTTCTTAATAAATAATTTTTTTAAAATTTAATTATATTATTTTTTTTATCCACGTCAGCCATTTTTCCAGATGGATTAATCTCAATCTTAGTTATTTTTTTTTCAGATAGATCTATATCGAATTCATAATGCTCATTTACCCATTCCCAGTCCTCTAGTAGAACTACATTATCTCCCAAATCCTTCTCACCTCTCATTATCGATAAAGGTATATAGTAATTAGTTGTTGAAAAATCATCGTATTGAATCTCTATCTCTATAGGCATTGGCATTTTTCCTATTCTTCTTATTATAACTCCCAAATATTTATTGTCATTATCTCTCACTTCAACTGAATAATCAATTTGATGAATAGTTTTAATCCAATAATCTAAATACCAATCAAGTTCTATCCCACTTACTTTCTCCATAATTCTAATAAAATCATATTCATTTGGATGTTTAAATTTCCATTGATTGTAATATCTTCTCAATCCCTTATATAAATTATCCTCACCAATTATATAAGATAGTTGCATTAAAAAAATAGCACCTTTAGTATAGGAACCCACTCCATAAGCTTCATTTGTAGAGAAATGATCCGAATGAGTTGATAATGGTTCCTCCAAACCGGTCTTTACAAAATTATAGTATCTGTTATAAGATTTTTTAAGAGGGTTGATTAAATCTAAATTATAAATATTATTGAACTTATTAAGAAAAGTGATATTTTGAGCAAATGATGTAAAACCCTCGTCCATCCAAGCTAGATAACTTTCATTAGTACCTAATAACATTTGATACCACGAATGTAAAACCTCATGAATAGTAACAGACAATAAACTAGAATAAGTCCTCTCTCCAGTAATCAAGGTTGCCATTGGATATTCCATACCACCGTCACCTCCCTGAATTATTGAATATTTTGAATACGGATATTTACCAAATTTTTTGTTTATAAATTTGAAAGCTTCTGCAGTATCATCTTGTAATTTTTTCCAATTTTGGACCATCTCATCACTAGATTTTTGGTAGTAAAAATGTAATTCTAAATTTTCAGAATCGACTTTTAGTATGTCATGTATATAATCAGGATCTGCCGCCCACACAAAATCGTGAACATCCTCAGCTTTAAATCTCCATGTTTTCTTTTGATTATCATTGATTTGACTTTGAAGAATTCCAGTTGCTGCTACAACATAATCTCTATGTATAGAAATTGATACATCAAAATCCCCCCACGGAGCATAAAACTCCCTGGCAATATATGGATTCGCATGCCATCCGTCTTTATCGTATTCTGCAATTTTAGGAAACCACTGCGCCATTGAATAATCAATACCTTCCTTATTATTTCTACCACTTCTCCGAATTTGTTTAGGTACTTGACTAATATATTCTAGATAAAAATCTGTCGACTGATTTGGCAATAACGGGTTTTGTAATTCAACCTCTAACACGGTACCCTGTATGTGATATTCCAATTTCATTCCAGATTGTTGAATCATTTTTATTTTATGAAACCCTATTTCATTTTTTTTCAATTTTGAGATTCTATCCATAACTCTACTATCAGGATCAGGAAGTGACCTACTCCTTACATCCATCATGCTGCCTGGTTGGAATGCGTTAAAGTAAAGATGAAAGTATACCTTACTTATAGTATCTGGTGAATTATTAAAATAAATTAAATTTTGTTGGCCAACAAATTGATGATTCTTATGATTAAAATCAATATTAATATTGTACTCAACCCTTTGTTGCCAATAGGAAAATGAATTAAAGTATACTATGTTTATGGCAAAAAGAAGTATATACCTAAACATCTACATTCGCATATTTAGCATTCTTTTCGATAAACTCTCTCCTAGGAGCAACTTCGTCCCCCATTAATTTAGAAAATAAAACATCTGCTTCTGCTGCTGACTCAATTGTAACTTTATTTAATAACCTTTCTTTTGGGTCCATTGTTGTCGACCACAGCTGCTCAGGATTCATTTCACCAAGACCTTTATACCTTTGAATATTAACTGAAGACTCCTTTCCATCTTTCGCTAACTCTTTAACTAACCTATCTTTTTCATTTTCAGACCAAACATATTCTACCCTTTTACCTTTAGATATTAGGTAAAGAGGTGGGAGGGCAATATATAAGTATCCTTTATCGATAAGAGGTCTCATATATCTAAAAAAGAATGTCAGCACTAAAGTTCTTATATGGCTTCCATCTATATCAGCATCAGTCATAATTATAACTTTGTGATACCTTAATTTCTCCAAATTTAGTTCTTTCTCATCTTCCTCAGTACCAAACTTTACACCTAGAGCAGTTATAATATTTTTTATCTCATCGTTATCATATATCTTATGTTCTTGGGCTTTTTCAACATTAAGTATTTTACCCTTCAATGGTAAAATTGCTTGAAAAGTTCTATCTCTCCCCTGTTTCGCTGATCCACCCGCAGAGTCACCCTCAACAACATATAACTCACATAACGATGGATCTTTTTCTGAGCAATCAGCAAGTTTACCGGGTAACCCTGTACCAGTCAAAACATTTTTCCTCTGTACCATTTCCCTTGCTTTCCTTGCGGCATGCCTAGCTTGCGCTGCAAGAATTACTTTTGATATTATTTGTTTTGCTTCTTTTGGGTTCTCCTCTAAAAAGTCTCCAAGCATTTCACCAACACATTTGTCAACTGCTCCCATAGCTTCTGAATTACCAAGTTTTGTTTTAGTCTGGCCCTCAAATTGTGGCTCTGCAACTTTTATTGAAATTACTGCAGTTAAACCCTCACGAAAATCATCACCTGAAATGTCAACTTTGACTTTATCTAATTGACCAGATTTTTCAGCATATGACTTCAATGTCCTTGTTAATCCTCTTCTAAAACCAGCTACATGAGTCCCACCCTCAATTGTATTAATATTATTAACATAAGAGACAACATTTTCAGAGTAAGATAAATTATAGGATAAAGCAACCTGAACAGGAGTATCTTCCTTTTTACCCTCCATGTAGATGGGGTTAGGAATCAATTTCTCCCTGGATCCATCTAGATAGTTTACAAATTCTGTTAATCCTCCCTCGGAGAAGAATATTTCTGATTTTGGAATATTATTTTCATCAAGATCTCTCTTATCAGTTAGCTCTATCTTAATTCCAGCATTTAGAAATGATAATTCCCTCAGCCTCGAGGCAACTGTATCATATTTATATTCGTGAGATGTGAAAATTTCTTTATCAGGTGTAAAAGTAACAATGGTTCCCCTTTCATCAGTTTTTCCAATTTCTTTGACATCAGCACTAGGTACTCCTCTCTTATAATTTTGCTCAAATATTTTACCTTCCCTATGAACAGTTGCAGTTAAATTTTCTGAGAGTGCATTTACACATGATACCCCCACTCCATGAAGACCACCAGAGACTTTGTAGGTATCTTTATCAAACTTTCCCCCAGCGTGTAGAACAGTCATTACAACCTCTAACGCAGACCTTTTTTCTTTGGGGTGGATACCAGTAGGAATTCCTCTTCCATTATCTTTTACAGTTATAGAATTATCTTCATTTATTTCAACGGTAATTAGATCACAGTGGCCAGCTAGTGCTTCATCTATAGAGTTGTCAACAACTTCCCAAATTAGATGATGTAATCCCTTATTTCCAACATCACCTATATACATTGCAGGTCTTTTTCTTACTGCTTCTAAGCCCTCAAGAACTTGAATATTACCTGCGGAATATTGTTTTTTATTATCTAATTTATCTGGCATTTTTTAGTTTGGTTTTTACACTATAAAATTAATTAAAAATTAGCATTTTTTATAGTTTTAAAGCATAATTATTGATATTTTAACAATGTGATAAAATCAAATTTTTTACCCTTTTCTAAATATTAAAATATTACTTTTATAAAAAAAATTATGACTAATAATAGAGACTTTGATTCGGTTGATTTCTATAATATTGATGAGCTTCTAACTGACGAACAAAAACTTATAAGAGGAACAGTCAGAGATTTTGTTACAAAAGAGATAAGCCCCTACATTGAAGATTGGTATGAAAATAGCCACTTTCCCCTTAAGATTGTTAAGAAAATGGGAGAAACAGGTATTTTTGGTCCAAATGTAGATCAAAGATACGGTGGAGGTGGCATGGATAATATCTCTTATGGCCTCATTATGCAAGAACTCGAGAGAGGAGACTCGGGAATGAGATCTACAGCCAGTGTTCAAAGCTCTCTGGTTATGTATCCAATTGAGGCTTATGGGTCAGAGGAACAAAAGAAAAAATATCTTCCAAAGCTAGCTTCAGGAGAAATTTTAGGATGCTTTGGGTTGACAGAACCAGATTTTGGTTCAAATCCAGGTGGAATGATCACTAAGATAGAGGACCATGGTGATTATTATCTCCTTAATGGTTCAAAAATGTGGATATCAAATTCTCCGATTGCTGATATCGCCGTTGTATGGGCCAAAGATGAAAATAAAAGAATTAAGGGTGTAATTGTTGAAAAAGGAATGGAAGGTTTCTCAGCGCCAAAAACAGAGGGAAAACTATCACTGAGATCTAGCTTAACTGGTGAATTAGTTTTTAATGATGTCAAGATCCCAAAAGATAATATTTTACCTCGAAAGGATGGCCTAGGTGCACCATTGGGTTGCCTTGACAAAGCCAGATACGGAATATCTTGGGGTGCTGTTGGCGTTGCGATGGATTGCTATGATTGTGCTAAAAAGTACTCTCTTGAAAGGAAGCAATTTGATAAACCTATAGCATCATTTCAGTTAGTTCAAAAAAAGTTAGCCGAAATGCTCACAGAGATAACAAAAGCTCAACTTTTGTGTTGGAGACTAGGAAAACTCATGGATTCTGGAGATGTGACATCCTCACATATTTCTCTTGCAAAGAGGAACAATGTAGAGGTAGCATTAAAAATCGCGAGAGAGGCAAGACAGATTCATGGCGGTATGGGAATTACAAATGATTTCCCAATGATGAGACATATGATGAATTTAGAATCAGTTATTACTTACGAAGGCACTCACGATATTCATCTACTTATACTAGGGAATGAAATAACAGGAATTCCAGCTTTTTCATGATATGAAATATGTTGAAAATATTATTAAAAAAAGTAGAGCTCATAATCTTTTGATAAGAAGCTGGATTCCATCAAAAAATCAAAATAAAAATATTCTAATTATACACGGGTTGGGTGAACATTCAGGTAGATATGAAGATCTTGCTCATTTTCTAGTTAATAAGAATTTTGGTGTTTTTGCTGTTGACTTAATTGGGCACGGTAGAAGTTCAGGCAGAAAAGGCCATGTAAAATCGTTTGAAGAGTATTTAGATACCGTGGAACTAAGCTTAATTTATATAAGAAAGAAATTTCTAGATATACCAATTATATTATTTGGCCATAGCCTTGGTGGATTAATTTCATTGAAGTTTTTAATTGATAGAGAAAGCAAGGAAATAGATAGGTCAATTATATCATCTCCCTGGATAGAGACTAAAGTTAAAATCCCAGGCTTTTTATTGATTATCCATAAAATCTTTAAAAATATATTTCCTGGCATGCAGCTTCATAATAATTTAATAACAAGTCATTTGTCAAAGGATAAAGATATCGTTAAAAAATATGAGGAAGATAAACTAGTTCACGACAGGATATCTCTAAATCTTTTTTCGGAAGTTTTAAAAACAATTGATAGCGTTTTGGAGAAGTCTTCAAGAATTAAAAATGATATACTTATCTATCATGGAAAAGATGACATGATAATCTCATATGAGGGTTCGAAAAAGATTAGTAATAAAATTACGAATTGTAAATGGATATTATTCGAAAATACATACCATGAACCTCATAATGACCTAGAAAAATCTTACGTATTCAAAGAAATTACTAATTTTATCAAATAAATATAAATTATTTATATTTATGAAAATTATATTCTATGTCATCCAGATCAACATTATTTATTATTTATTTTTTTATGTTGACCTCATGTTTATCCAAAAATGAGACAAATAATTCTGAATGGGTAGACCTATCTAATGATAGTTCGTTCAAAGACTGGCATACATTTCAATCCGATTCTGTAATTGGATGGAAAATTGAAAATGGAGTTTATGTGTTATATCCCAATGAGGGTGATAAAAATAATGGCCTAGTATCAAATAAGAGTTACTCTAGTTTTATCTTATCCTTAGAGTGGAAGGTTGAGGAGAATGGAAACAGTGGTATTTTCTGGGGAGTAAATGAATCTTCTGAGTTTTCAGTACCCTATCTCAGTGCACCTGAAATTCAAGTTATTGATGATAACATTTATGGCACAAAAGACACCACTAATTTTCATCACATGAACGGCGCTTTATATGACATGGTTTCTCCCTCAGAATTATTTGCAAATGCAACTGGTGAGTGGAATCATTATTTAATTGAAATAAATTATAAAAATAATATCGCAAATGTTGATCTAAACGGAAAGAGATCAATTAGCTTTCCACTTTCTGGAGATAAGTGGGAAGAATTAATTTATAATTCTAAATTTAAGGACTGGAAAGGTTTTGCAAAACTTAAATCGGGCCCTATTGCTTTACAGGATCACGGCACAAAAGTTTATTACAGAAATATAAAAATTAAAGAGTTATGATAATCAATCTTATGTCAGCTATAACATTATTTTTGATACTATCTTTCACAACAAGGGATATAAGTTTTGATGATTATGTGGAGACAGAGATTCCGTATCTCAAAGAATTATATATAGATATTCATAAAAACCCTGAAATATCTCTTATGGAGAGAGAAACATCAAAAAAATTAGCAAGCGAATTAAGTAAAGTTGGCTTCGAGGTTGAGGAAAATTTTGGAGGATATGGGATAGTTGGTATTCTAAAAAATGGGGATGGACCTACAATATTATATAGAACTGATATGGATGCTCTACCTATGGAAGAGAAGACTGGTCTTCCCTACGCAAGTAAGGTGATAACTAAAAACTTTGATGGAAATGATGTTGGCACTATGCATTCATGTGGCCATGACATGCATATGACCGTTTGGACTGGTACAGCCAGAGCATTGGTAGAAAGAAAAGATGAGTGGAATGGCACAATTATGATGATTGGTCAGCCAGCTGAAGAGATTGGTGCTGGGGCAGCTATGATGTTAAGTGCCGGACTTTACGAAAAATTTCCGGTACCTGATTACGGAATTGCTCTTCATGCCTCACCAACCATTCCGTCAGGTAAAGTTGGTTTTGGTAAGGGTTATATCATGGCAAATACAGAATCTGTAGATATAAAAATATTTGGACAAGGTTCTCATGGAGCCGCACCGCACATGTCAATTGATCCTATTGTAACTGCCTCAATGATTGTAATGGAATTACAGACAATTGTAAGTAGAAATTTAAATCCACTTGATGATGCTGTCATAACAGTTGGATCTATAAGGGGAGGTACAAAACATAATATTATTCCTGACGAGGTTAATTTACAACTTACAATTAGGACATATAAAGAAGAGGTAAGAAACTTAATTCATAAAAGAATTAAGGAAATATGTGACGGAATTGCTGCCTCAATGGGACTTGATAAATCGAGATGGCCAGAAATAATAATGCCAGAACAATATACCCCTGCAAATTATAATGACGAATTACTAATTGACATAATGACAGACGTCTCAAATTCAATAATTGGAGAAGAAAATGTTGTAACTGCTGAACCACAGATGGTGGGTGAAGATTTTGCAAGATATGGAAGCACTGAAGAAGATATTCCTACCGCAATGTATTGGCTAGGAACTGTACCTAAAGAAAGAATGGATAAATATAATTCAGGAGAATATGCTCTTCCTGGCCTTCATTCTCCATTTTATTATCCAGATATTGAAAATTCCATTAGAACAGGGGTAAAAGTAAGTACCGAGTCATTAATTCAGCTCTTTAATAGGTAAATGTTTTTTCTCTATCAGAGAAAGAAAAAATGTAGGAGTTAATTTTACTTTTATAATTTATCAGAACTACATTTTTTTGAATGTTATAGACGTCAAATAAAATTTTATTAACAATATTAATTTCATTGATTTCATCTTCATAATTAAAGAAAAAAGATATTTCAACTAAATCATTTATTAGTTTATGTCTACTAGTAGATATATCAATTTCATACATATCAATAGATAATTGAAATTTATTTTTAATGTATTCATCAATTTCCTCTGATGCTATTGCTAGTTTTCTATCACTGTCAATCGATATAGAGTTTCCGTGAAATAGTCTGAGCCCATCCTCGAGATCATCTCTAAAAATTTTAATTTTTACTTCACTCATATCCTCATTTATAGATATCTCAGTAGTACTCACATAGAATGGGTGTAACAAAAAAAGTATATTAATAAATAAAAGATTCATAGTTATTTAATATTATACTAATGTCTTAAAATTAATTTTTTATTAAAAAAATATTTTGAGTAATATTGATAATATTAAACTAAAAATGAACATTAACTCAAAGTCAAATAAAGAGAATTCTTTTGATGCAATAGTTGTAGGTACTGGTATAAGTGGAGGATGGGCTGCAAAAGAACTGACGGAGGGAGGACTAAATACTTTAGTGCTGGAAAGAGGAAGAGATGTAAGACATGTAATAGATTATCCTACTATGAATAAAAATTCATGGGAACTCCCATACAGAGACCAACTAACCGCTAAAGAAAGAAAAGACTATAAGGTTCAAATAAGGACTGGCTATACTGTAAAGCAATCTACAAAACATTGGTGGGTTAAAGATACAGATCAACCTTACAATGAAAAGAAGGGGTCTTTTGACTGGATTAGAGGATATCATGTTGGTGGCAAATCAATTATGTGGAGTAGACATGTATATAGGTGGGGGGAAATAGATTTTGAGGCTAATGCTAAAGAGGGAATAGGTATAGATTGGCCTATACGCTATAAAGATATTGATAAGTGGTATGAACACGTTGAAGATTTTATCGGTGTGAGCGGAATGAAGGAGGGCTTATCTCAATTACCAGACGGTAATTTCTTACCCCCTATCGAAATGAACTGTGTTGAGAAAGATTTTAAAAAGAATTTATATAAAAAATTGGGGAGAACCTATACAATGGGAAGGGTAACAAATATCACCCAAAATCATAACGGAAGAGGTAAATGTCAGAGTAGGAATCTCTGTATACGAGGCTGTCCACATGGAGCATACTTTAGTTCTAACTCATCAACTTTACCAGCAGCAGAAGCAACCGGAAATATGACACTAAAACCTAATTCGATTGTTCATTCAATTATTTATGATGATGAAAAAAATAAAGCAACAGGAGTTAGAGTTATTGATAGCAACACACTTGAAATGACAGAGTACTATGCTAGAATAATTTTTTTAAATGCATCAGCAATTAATACTACATTGATAATGCTTAACTCGAAATCTAGAAGATT
>CETE01154025.1_pt1 | contig 11671 bp, 8 predicted proteins | sample 531241 | NCBI WGS metagenome assembly CETE01 (sample SAMEA2622336, study PRJEB7988) | marine metagenome | biome: marine biome (ENVO:00000447); feature: deep chlorophyll maximum layer (ENVO:xxxxxxxx); material: "saline water (ENVO:00002010), including plankton (ENVO:xxxxxxxx)" | depth 30 m
ATTTTAATATATCTTTTATTGAATTAATATTACAATCTATTTCAACTTTAGTTTTTTTAATAGGTTCAGGGGGAGTTAAAATTATCGGAGTTATTTTATAATCTAATTTTTTTTTATTAATTTCCAACGATTGACATTCAAAATTATAATTTACCTTTTTTAAAAAAGAATTTAATGAAGAAGAGCGTTTTAACGATAATGGTCTAATATTTTTAATATCTAATTTAGATGTTATTTTTTGAAAATTTTTATTTTGTATTTCTTTTTTATTCTCTAATCGTTGTTTTCGTATATCATTTATAACTTTATTAAACTCCATTGATAGAAATATATTATTTGAGTTTATATCTTTTTTCTTGTAGTTTATTTGTATTTTTTTTTTTGATTTATCCCTATATCGATGTAAAGGTTTTTTATCAAGGTTATTATTATTATTATTAGATATTTCTTTAAAAACTACAGTTTTTTTATTTCTATTTCTATTATTGTTATCATTTTTCATTTTATATATATACTATATATATATAAATTACTATTTAAAAATAAATTGAACTATTTATCATTAGTATATTATTATGAAACCAATCATGGAGGATCAATTACAATGGAAATTAATTGAATCATACTTTAAAGGACAGCATTTGGGTAGATGTGTTCGTCATCAATTGGAATCATATAATAATTTTGTAAGCGTTGAAATTGAAAATACAATTAAGATGTTTAATCCAGTAAGAATCGTTTCAGAAAACGATTACGATAAAACTTCCAAAAAACACACTTTAGAATTGATAATAACTTTCAATAATTTAAACATACATCGCCCTCAAATTTATGAAAATAATGGTGCAACTAAACTTATGTTTCCACAAGAAGCAAGATTAAGAAATTTTACTTATTCATCGACTATGACAATTGATTTGGAGGTTAAAATAATTAAAAGAAGTGGCGAAAATTTAGAAAATAGCGAAACAAACTATAAAAAAATTCCGAAAATTAATATTGGAAAAATACCAATTATGATAAAATCTGTCATATGTATTTTAACTCAAAATTCTCATTTAAAACCGGAAATTACGGGCGAATGTAAAGTTGATGCGGGAGGATATTTTATTATTAATGGTTCTGAAAAAATTTGCGTTGGCCAAGAAAGAGCAGCAGAAAATAGAGTTACATGTTTTAATATAAAAAAAAACAATAATAAATGGTCATGGTTGGCAGAAATAAAATCAATCCCTGATTTTAAATGTATTTCACCAAAACAAATTAATGTAATGATTTGTTCTAGAAATAATGGTTTTGGATATCCTATTGATGTTCAAATCCCTCGAATTAAAAAACCTATACCTTTGTTTATACTTTTTAGAGCATTGGGCATTATTGAAGATAATAAAATTAGTGAGTTAATTTTATTAAATTTAAAAGATAAAAAAATGGAAAAAATGTTATACGCACTTAAAGCATCAATTATCGAATCAAATAAATATCTTACAAAAGAAGATGCATTTGATTATATAAAATCGCATATAATATTTACTCCTATGAATATGGATAAAGAAACAGGAGATTTAAAAAAAACAGAATTTACAAAAAATATACTTGAAAACGATCTTTATCCACATTGTTTTACGCAAAAACAAAAAATTTATTTCCTAGGATACATGACAAATAAATTATTAAAAACTAGTTTTGGATGGAGAGACCCCGATGATCGCGATGCCTATTATAATAAGAGGATTGATTTAACTGGAACTCTTTTAAATAATCTTTTTAGAAATTATTTTAATAAACTGGTGAAAGATATGACAAAACAAATTATTAGAGAAATTAATAATGGTTCGTGGAGATCTACTGATAATTATTATAATATTATTAATTCAACAAATATATATAAAATTATAAAATCTACTACAATTGAAAATGGAATAAAACGCGCTCTTGCTACTGGTGATTTTGGTGTTAAAAATCCAAATTCAAATAAAGTAGGTGTTGCCCAGGTTTTAAATCGTTTAACATATATATCAACTCTTAGTCATCTTAGAAGAGTGAATACACCTATTGATAAAAGTGGTAAATTAATTCCTCCTAGAAAGTTACATAATACGGGATGGGGATTTATTTGTCCTGCTGAAACTCCAGAAGGTCAACCTGTTGGTGTTGTGAAAAATTTATCTTATTTAACACACGTCACTATTAGATCTAATAGCGACCCTATTCATGATATTGTTAAAACTCGTATTGATAGTATAGATGAATGTTCTCCTCAAGAAGTTTATAATAAAGTTAAGATATTTGTAAATGGTTGTTGGTTGGGTATTTGTAAAGACCCTTATGGATTTTACTTGTTTATGAAAGAAAAAAAACGTCAAGGAATTATCAATATTTATACAAGTATTATATTTGATACAAAAGAGTTGGAAATAAAAATTTGCAATGATGCTGGTAGAATGACACGACCATTATTAATTGTTGAAGATAACAATACTAATATTACAGATTCAATAAAAAAAGATATTATAAATGAAAAATTATCGTGGAATGAAATGTTTGTAAATCATAGTATTGATAAATCTATATTGGAATATATTGACGCAGAAGAGCAAAATTATTCTATGATAGCAATGTTTACAAATAAATTAACAAATGATTATAAATGGACACATTGTGAAATACATCCTAGCACAATTTTTGGAATTCTTGCTAGTTGTATCCCATTTCCAGAGCATAACCAATCTCCTAGAAACACATACCAGTGTGCAATGGGTAAACAAGCAATGGGTATATATGCAACTAATTTCAATCTTCGTATGGATAAAACAGCTTATATTCTTCATTATCCAATGAGACCACTTGTTGATACTAGATTAATGAATTTTATTAAATTAAATACTATACCGTCAGGTGAAATGGTAAAAGTAGCTATTATGAGTTATTCCGGATACAACCAAGAAGATAGTATTATCTTTAATAAAGGTGCTTTAGATAGAGGATTATTTTCAGCAACAATATATCATACAGAAAAAGATGAAGATAAAAAACTACACGGTGATGAGGAAATAAGATGTAAACCAAATCCATTAAAAACAAAAGGTATGAAATTTGGAAATTACAATAAATTAAATAGCATGGGTATAATACCAGAAGGAACTCTTGTTGAAAATAAGGATATTATTATTGGAAAAGTAATACCTATTAGAGAGAATCGCAACGATCACACAAAAATCATTAAATATTTAGATCAAAGTAGAATTCATAGAACAAATGAAGAATGTTATATTGATAAAAATTATATACACCGTAATGGTGATGGATATATTATTGGAAAAATTAAAATACGAGCAAATAGAAAACCTACAATCGGAGACAAATTCTCTTCTAGACATGGACAGAAAGGAACTATTGGAGTAGTATTGAATGAAGATGATATGCCTTTTGATGAAAATGGTGAACGACCTGATATAATTATAAATCCCCATGCCATCCCTAGTAGGATGACTATTGGCCAATTAAAAGAGACCCTTTTAGGAAAAGCTCTTTTAGAATTAGGACTTTTTGGAGATGGAACAAGTTTTAATGATCTACCTATTAGTAAAATTAAAGATATACTTTCATCTCTAGGTTATGAAAGTCACGGAAATTCGCTTTTAATGAATGGGTTTACCGGAGAACAAATAGAAACTGATATATTTTATGGTCCTGCATTTTATCAAAGACTAAAACATATGGTTCAAGACAAACAACATGCTAGAAGTTCTGGACCAATGGTCATTTTAACACGACAACCAGCGGAAGGACGTGCAAGAGAAGGTGGTCTTCGTTATGGAGAAATGGAAAGAGATTGTATGGTATCTCACGGTTGTAGTAGATTTACAAAGAGCAGATTATATGATTCTTCAGATAAATATAAAGTTTATTCTTGTAAGCAATGTGGTATGTTTGCAATATTTAATCCTGAAAGAAAAATACATTTATGTAAAACTTGTGGAAATAGAACTGACTTTTCAAGACTTGATGTCCCCTATGCCTTCAAACTATTGGCTCACGAGTTAATAACAATGAATATTGCACCCAGAATTGTTACAGAATAATATTTAGAAATATTATAATGAATACTATCTCTAAATTAATATCAAAAAAAACAGACTTCAAAAGTAAATATGATTTTAAACATAGAAAAAATGAATCAGAAAGAATAACTATTAAATATCCTGATAGAATACCCTGTATTTTAGAGAGAAGTGGTAAAAATATTCCTTTAGTTAACAAAACTAAATATTTAATACCTAGAGATTTAACAGTGGGACAATTTATTTATGTAGTTAGAAAAAGATTAAAATTAGATTCTTCGCTAGCAATTTTTCTTTTTTTTAATGATAATATTTTAGTTAATTCATCCGAAACGATTAATTATTGCTATGTAAATTATAAAGATGATGATGGATTTTTATATATTAAATATAGCGGAGAAAATACATTTGGATAAATTTTTTATATAATTATTATATAAATGTCAAACTGTAGAATGAGATTACAAGAATTAAGTAATGCGGCTAAACCCGCACCAACAAGATTAGAAGGAGCTCAAGTAGCTAGAGAAAATTTAATTAGAAGAAGAGTAGGTAAAATTGCTCACAAAGTTGATAAATCTGATAATAAAAAATACCTGTCTTATGGTCCTTTATTTGGAATGGCTAAAATGCCACATAGAGGAGGATGTAAAAATATATTTTCAGCCAATTCAGGTAATAGTTCTGATGTAACTAACTGGAAAAGATTGTATGGTAGAAGCAGACATTTATTCAATACATCAGATTGCAAAATAACATCTTGTAAGACTGTACATACTATTAAAAATAATGCGAATGGCACAACAACTCAGAAATCTTAAATTCTTAAAATAAAAATATTTGTAATATATTATAATGCATAAGTTTCTTGCAGAATTTTTAGGAACTCTTTTCTTCTTATATGTTATTCTTGCTACAAAATCACCTGTTCCCATTGCTGTTGCTCTTTTGGTAGCAATAATGGTTTTAGGACCATATTCGGGTGGACATTTTAATCCTGCCGTATCTGTTATGATGGTTGCTGCTAAAAAACTTTCAACAACTGACCTCTTGCCATATATTTTAGCGCAAATCGCTGGTGGTTTAGCTGCACTTGAATTATACAAACGCGTTAAATTTTAAATTTGTAATAAATTATTAATTTGAAAATAAATTATTAATTTATACATTATTTGGTTTTATTACTACATTTTCATCTATCAAGTCATATGAGTGACAAAGTGTCCAGCCTGTCCATCCTTTTCTACTGCATGGACCAAGAGCTTTAGACAAATATTCATACAATTCTTTTCCACTTGGTACCTTTCCACTATATAAGTTAGTATACCAGTCCTCAAACTCTTGTTTAACATCGCTCTTCTTAATAACACCAGTTTCATGTTTTTGAATTCTTTCTTTAATAAATGCTGACATATGGTCCTGCTGTTCTTTATATTTTTGACTTGCAGCCATCACTTCATCGCAGTCTTGGACATATCCCTCTGTTTCAAAAACCTTTTTTACTAACATTGATGTAAAGATTGGAACCCACTCCTTGAATTTTTTATCAATATCTCTATCTATTTTAAACTGATGATCATCTGGATTATCAGAAGGATTATCAATAAATTTAGAGACAAAATCACAAACTCTAATTCTACGCCATGTGCCATCATCTGTGCTTTGAATATCAAATAAGTGATTTGTGCAGACAACCAATTTAAACTGAGGAACAAACGTAATTGCATCTTTAAATAGAGCACGGCATTGAATTGGATCTTCGCCTACCAATTCTTTCATTGGACCTTCGTTTAGTTTAGTTGCCTTTGATGGTTCCTGCATTACAGCATATCTCACACCAACTAATTGTGCAACCTCTGGTGAAACATTACCTATACCTGTTCTTTCGCGCGTAATTAACGTCAATGGGACAGATCCTTTATAGTCTCCCAAAACCATTCCCATTAATTCTACTAACTTTGATTTTCCATTACGACCAGAACCAGTGTAAATGTTGAATGTTTGGTTCTTATTTCCACCCCTTAGAATACTTGCTAGGTGTTGCCACATGTAATTATTTAAATTGGGGTTTGGAAATAGTTGTTCCATAAATTCATTAATTTCATTTTGAATTCTAATATGGTCCTCATTAGTATCATCAATTTCAACGTAATCGGTATTCGTGCATAGTGATACATAATCATTCGGGTCTCCTCTTCTAAATTCCTTATTTTTAAAATCCATAACACCATTATTGAAACATAGCAAATCTTTATTTGTATCTAATTTTTGAAGAAAATGTTTATCAAAGAATACTTCACAGCATTCCCTCATAATATTTTGTTTCCAGGTTGTCTTTTTCAAATTCAATGCCATTTCTGCCAATTTTGCAGCATCCATGTTTTTCTGTTTTTTAATATCCTCATCATCAACCAATTCTGCTTCTTCTAATGCATTTTGAGTTCTCTTATGAAACATTCTTGAAACATTATGTGATAGAGATTGTCTTAAACTTGTCCCCGAATCAATATCACTCCATCTCCCATTTTTGTATTCATACCAAACTTTTTGCTTGATATTCACGCATTTATATTCTCCTCTATAAAGAGCATATACTAGTTTAGCAATGTCCCATTCTGTGCATCCAGATAATGTTTTATATAAATAATGATCTACGTGTTCTTCTGAAATCTCATTAACTGCTTCTGGGTCACATTCTCGCGCCCAAAATTTTAAACTACCAATAGCAGGAGCCTTAGATTTATTAAATTTTTTATCATTCCATTCTTCATATGCATCATTATTTGATATACCCCAGACAAATTTTTCACTTTGCGATGAGAATAACAAGAATGATGGATATAATAATTTAGATACGCCTCTCAAACACCAGCATGTTTTAATCCAATTTTCATATGGATTATAATAATTCTCATTTAAAACCATGGTTAAATCATGAGCAAATTTAATATCATAGTTATTATTTTGTTTTGCATAATCTGTAATAAATTTAATAATTTTTTCACACTCTTCTTTGCTGGAAATATTTGGAAAAGCTATTTGACAATCTACAATACTATTAAAATCTGCATTCAATACAGTTATTTTTGGTTTAGCTTTTACTGCTGAAATATTTTTTTGTTGTTGTATTTCATCTTTTATTTCCTGTTTTAACTCAAATGTAACTAGTTCTTTATTTCTAGCACTTACTTTAGGTAAAATATCTAGCATATTTACATCTCTTTTATCCAGTTCAAATTCATTTAAATTATCTTCATGTGCAATAATATTATATATGTTTTTTAATTTATAAGGTTCATTATTTGGTTTTCTAGACCCAAGCAATTGCCAATTTGTTTTCCCTCTTGCTACACCAAAATCCATAACTTCTTCATAACTATTTATTAATGGTAAATCTTCAAATATAATATTGATTTCTTGTTTTACCTTATTTCTTAAAATTACTTTTGCATCATGCTGTAAATTTGCTGCCAAAATAATATGTATTCCATCCTTTACATATGTTTGATTATCCTTATTAATTTCTTCTTTTTCAAATACATAAACAGGCATATTAAATGACTCTTCTACTATCATTTCTCTGAGTTTTTCAACATATAAATTAATCAAATCAATGATATGCTCATTGGTATGTTGTCGCTCATTAGTATCAGCACTATATCTTTCATCAATATCTATAAGAATGGCACCACTCTCTTTTAACTGAACTTCTGTAAGATAGTTTGATTTACCTTGTATAAATGTTTCTTTATGATATAATTTATAAAAATCTTTCATTTTATCATCGGGAATGCAGTATGAACCTCCATAAATTCCGATTCCAATATCACCTATTTTCGTATGTGTCGGAACATCGTCATCTTTTGTTTTATAATTTTGAAGAAATCCGTCTAGTGTGTTGAAGCGTACCGCCATATCTTGATATACTATTTCAAAGATTTTTTTAAATCAATTTTTTATCAAGCCAAATATAAAATACTTATTTTATAACGCGGTTACGTTATAAAATAATAATAAATTATATATATTTAAATATTTCTAAATATATAAAATTAATGGATGAAAATTTTAGATCAAGCATTAATTTTAAACGCATATTAAAAGATGTAAAAACTATTATGAAAAATCCTCTCACAGATAATAATATATATTATAGTCATTCAGAAACTGACCTTTTTAAAGGATATGCATTAATAATTGGACCAGAAGATACACCATATCAGGATGGTTTTTATTTTTTTGAATTTACATTTACACAAGATTATCCATTTTCACCACCAATTGTTACTTATCATACAAATGATGGAGTTACAAGATTTCACCCGAATTTATATAGGAACGGCAAAGTTTGTTTATCTATTTTAAATACATGGAGAGGAGAACAATGGAGCTCCTGTCAAACTATTTCAACCATTTTACTTACTATAATTACTATTTTTAATAAAAATCCACTAATCAATGAACCTGGATATACTGAAAAAAGCGCATGGTGTGAACCTTATAAATATGGTGTTGAATTTATGAACTACAAAACAAGCATTCTTAATATTATTAATAAAAATCTATTACAACCTCAATTTGAAATTTTTTACCCCATCATTATTGAATATTTTAGAAATAATAAAAATAAAATATTGGAACGTATTATTAAAAATATAAACACCAAAAAAGACGAAAAATATATGAACTTGGATGTGTATAATAATATGAAAGTAAATGTATCATATTCATCATTAAAAAATCATTTTGAAAAATTAATAAAAGAAATAAATTGAAATAAATAATAATCTATAGATTTAGTTATATAATAAGAATGAATTTTTGCAAAGACTGTGGAAATCTTTACTATATTAAAATCTCTGAAGAAGATGAAAATTCACTGACATACTATTGTAGAAAATGTGGTAATGAAGATGATACAATTGTTAGTAATCTGGAAAATATTTGTGTTTCTAAATCGCAAAAAATAGATTCTGATGGTTCTTATGAGCATATTGTCAATAGTTTTACAAAATTTGACCCAACATTACCTCGAATTTATAATATTAAATGTATTAATGAAAGTTGTATTACTAATAATGCCAAAAAAGAAAAAAAAATTATTAAAGATCAAGAAGAAAGTAAAAAAGATAATGAAGGCAATGATTCAGATAATACAGCTGAAATTATATATCTCCGTTATGATGATAAAAATATGAAGTTTGTATATATATGTACACATTGTGATACTGTATGGAAAAGCAGTGATTTTAAATAAATTGATTATAATATTATAATAAAAATAATATTATACTAATCTATATATGGATACAAGTGATTCAGATATTGAAGATAAACCTCTTTTTTCAAAAAATAATGATGAACCTGAAATCACAGATGATGAAAATTCTGGGGTAGATTATGAAGAAAAACAAGGACAAAAAATTTATTTAGATGATGAAACTACATCAATGAAAGATGATGAAGAATCTGAAGAAGGCGAAGTTCCCGAAGAAGATGTTGAAGCACAGGAAGAAGGCGAAATTTCTGAAGAAGATGGTGAAATACCCAAAGAAGGCGAAATTTCTGAAGAAGATGGTGAAATACCCGAAGAAGATGATGAAGAACTTGAAGAAGGTGAAATTTCAGATGTTGAGAGAGATTATGAAACAGACAATAAAAAATCAAATACCAATGAATTATTAAATAATGAATCTATTATAGAAAAACAAGAAGAAACTAGTGATAATGATGATAGTGATAATCTAGATGATAGTGATGATAACAACGACTATTTTAAAATAGACCAAGAATTAGAAAAAACAGATCTTCTAGATTTTCATCCCGATATTAAACAACCAAGCAATGAAGAATTATTAGCAGCATGTAAAATAATAAGAGATGATAGAGGTCTGATAATAGACGAACTTCATAAAACTGTCCCATTTGTTACAAAATATGAATTTACAAAAGTTATTGGACTGCGAGCAAAACAATTAAATAATGGTGCCGATCCATTTATTGATATTGAACCAGATATTATAGATGGTTATACAATTGCATTGAAAGAATATGAACAAAAAAAAATTCCATTTATTATTGCTAGACCGATGCCAAATGGCAGTAAAGAATATTGGAAGCTATCAGATTTGGAAATTGTTCACTTCTAATATTATCTTCTTACATTATTTTTAGAAAGATGTGCTATTAATTCTTTTTTTGACATAGAATATGCCGTATTTTTAAACAAATTATTTGCTTGTTTTATAGGTTTTGCATATTTATATTTTTTATCTTCTGGATTTTTACTAAAATCTCTCCAAGAACCATATTCAAATCCTCTTGAAATTATAGGAAATAATTTTGTATTTGTATAACTCATATTCCATCTACCTCTTTGAATCCTTGGTTCTACTGATTTAAAATATTGGATTTCTTCTTCGGGTGTTTTAAATATTGGGTATCCATTACATTTATTAGCTCTATCTCTAGGAACTTTATTATAAACAGTATTGTAAATACTGGAACAATCTCTAGTATTTTCATTTAATTTTATTTCATCTATGGAATCTGTTAAATCTGTATTTAATGATGATATAGCTTGGTCCAAGTTATTTAAATTATTTATATCAATAATTTCTTGTCTTATACTACCTGCAATAATTCGATTATAGTTCAACATTTCTCTTATACTTAAAAATAAAGGCTGATCAATAACACCATTTATTAAATCCATTATTTTTTGTTGTGCATTCAATGCATTTAATGTTAAAACAACATCCGTTGTCTTATCATTGTTTCCAATTTCAACTCTTAAAACTTCAACTATATTAATGCTTACTGTTAAAGCGTGTGCTATATCTATAATAAAACTGTTTTTAAAAGTTTCCAACTGTCTTTCTATTATACTATAATCTAAATACAAGTTCATTATAATTACTAATTTTGAATTTGTAACCTGTTCCGTGTTAGAATCTGTGTCAATTTCTAAATTTTGTTTATTTATTATTTTACATTTATCTTTATTTTTATTATATTTCTCTCTTATTTGTAATTCGTATTTATTATTAAAATTTAAAAATATTTTTGATAAATTTGATCCTAATAATTTTAATAATATATTATTACTTATACTAATAGTTGATTTCAAATAATTTGCTTTGTCATGATGTGAAACTAATAACTTAGTTAATTCTCCTCCAAATCTTTGAAATATGCTATTATTTTTAGTATTTAATTCCTGTTTTTGTATATTTAATTTATTTTTATTAGCCAAGAATATATCAATAAAACCCTTACTAAATATTTTTAATATATTTATTTTTTTATTTATTAAATCATTATATAAGTTTTCTTTGGTATTTAAAATTAGAGTAGAAAAATTATCACCTAAATTTTTGAATATATTATAATTTCTTATTTTAGATTGATTGAATAACTTGTCATTGTTATTTATTAATAATTTACACAATTCACCTCCTATTTTATCAAATATAGTATTGTTTTTTTTTATTGTTATTATTCTATTTTGTTCTTTGGATTTATCATTACCATATATTTGTATGTTCGTTAGTTCTCCAGCTAGATTTTTTAATATCTCTTTTTTATTATTATTTATTAAATTAGAT
>CETE01051015.1_pt1 | contig 11636 bp, 4 predicted proteins | sample 531241 | NCBI WGS metagenome assembly CETE01 (sample SAMEA2622336, study PRJEB7988) | marine metagenome | biome: marine biome (ENVO:00000447); feature: deep chlorophyll maximum layer (ENVO:xxxxxxxx); material: "saline water (ENVO:00002010), including plankton (ENVO:xxxxxxxx)" | depth 30 m
TCAGCTTGATTCTTTCAAAAAGTTTATTGAGATCGATGCAGATGCTCAATACGGTTTGGAAGCAGCATTTCGTTCCGTTTTTCCAATTAAAAGCTACTCAGGTAGTTCAGAGCTTCAGTATGTAAGCTACCGCCTGGGAGAGCCCGTTTTCGACGTTAAAGAATGTCAAATTCGCGGCGTAACTTTCTCTGCTCCGTTAAGAGTAAAACTACGGTTAGTGTTGTTCGATAAAGACGCTGCGCCAGGTACCGTAAAAGATATTAAAGAACAAGAAGTGTACATGGGCGAGATCCCGTTGATGACTGAGAACGGTACGTTCGTTATCAATGGTACAGAGCGTGTTATCGTGTCACAGCTACACCGTTCACCTGGTGTATTCTTTGATCACGACAAAGGTAAAACCCACTCGTCAGGTAAAGTGCTTTATAACGCACGTGTAATTCCTTACCGTGGTTCGTGGTTAGACTTCGAGTTTGACCCGAAAGATAACCTATTCGTACGTATCGACCGTCGTCGTAAGTTGCCTGCAACGATTATCTTACGCGCACTTGAAATGACGTCTGAAGAAATCCTAGATACTTTCTTCGACAAAGTAAGCGTACGTATCGACAAAGACAAACTAATGATGGAAGTGGTTCCAGATCGCCTACGTGGTGAGACGGCTGCTTTTGACATCATTGACGGTGAAGGCAACGTTGTTGTTGAAACGGGTCGTCGTATTTCTGCGCGCCACACGCGTGCACTAGAAAAAGCCGGTCTTACAGAACTTGAAGTTCCAGCCGATTACCTAATTGGCCGTGTTTACGCAGCTACTTATGTAAACGAAGACACAGGCGAAGTGATTGTAAGCGCGAACGACGAACTAACCCTTGAAAACCTAGCGGCACTTAGCCAAGCGGGTATCAAAGAGTTCGAAACGCTTTACATCAACGAGCTAGATCACGGTTCATACATTTCAGATACGCTACGTATCGATTCTTCAACTAACCGCCTTGAAGCACTAGTTGAAATTTACCGTATGATGCGTCCTGGTGAGCCACCAACAAAAGATGCAGCTGAAACCTTGTTCGATAACTTGTTCTTCTCTGATGAACGTTACGACCTATCTTCTGTTGGCCGCATGAAGTTCAACCGCCGTCTTGGCCGTGAAGAACTTATTGGAGCTGGTACACTAGATAAAGAAGACATTATTTCTGTAATGAAGCAGCTAATAATGATTCGTGACGGTAAAGACGAAGTAGATGACATCGATCACCTAGGTAACCGTCGTATCCGTTCTGTAGGTGAAATGGCAGAAAACCAATTCCGCGTTGGTCTTGTACGTGTTGAGCGTGCAGTTAAAGAGCGTCTAAGCTTAGGCGACCTAGACAACGTGATGCCACAAGATCTTATTAACGCTAAGCCTATCTCGGCTGCGGTTAAAGAGTTCTTCGGTTCATCTCAGCTTTCTCAGTTCATGGACCAAAACAACCCGCTATCAGAAGTAACGCATAAGCGTCGTATTTCTGCATTAGGCCCGGGTGGTCTTACACGTGAACGTGCAGGCTTCGAAGTTCGAGACGTACACCCGACTCACTACGGTCGTCTATGTCCAATCGAAACGCCGGAAGGCCCGAACATCGGTCTAATTAACTCATTGGCAAGCTTCGCGCGTACCAATGACTTCGGTTTCCTAGAAACGCCGTTCCGTCGCATTGTAGACGGTGTCGTAACAGACGAAATCGATTACTTATCTGCAATTGAAGAAGGTCAATTCGCAATCGCTCAGGCAAACATCGCGTTGACTGAAGCAGGCGAGTTGGTTGACGACCTAATTCCATGTCGTCACCGTGGTGAAACTACCTTGATGCCGAAAGAAGACATCAAGTACATGGACGTTTCACCTCAGCAAATCGTTTCAATTGCTGCAAGCATTATCCCATTCCTAGAGCACGATGATGCGAACCGTGCACTTATGGGTGCGAACATGCAACGTCAGGCAGTACCTACACTACGCGCTGATAAGCCGCTAGTTGGTACCGGTATGGAAAGAACTATCGCGGTTGACTCAGGTGTTACTGTAGTTGCTAAGCGCGGTGGTGTGGTTGATTACGTAGATGCCAGCCGTATCGTTATTAAAGTAGACGAAGATGAAATGCTTCCAGGTGAAGCGGGTATCGATATCTACAACCTGACTAAGTACACACGTTCTAACCAAAACACGTGTATCAATCAGAAGCCTACTTGTAGTGTTGGCGACCCGATTGTTGCAGGCGACGTGCTAGCTGATGGTCCTTCAACAGACCTAGGTGATCTTGCACTTGGTCAGAACATGCGTATCGCGTTCATGCCGTGGAATGGTTACAACTTTGAGGATTCAATCCTTATTTCTGAGCGTGTAGCGCAGGAAGACCGTTTTACTACTATCCACATTCAAGAGCTTAGCTGTATCGCTCGTGATACTAAGCTTGGGCCAGAAGAGATTTCTTCTGATATCCCGAACGTGGGTGAATCTGCACTAAGCAAGCTTGATGAATCAGGTGTTGTTTACATTGGTGCGGAAGTGAAAGGCGGTGACATCCTTGTAGGTAAAGTAACGCCTAAAGGTGAAACGCAGCTTACGCCAGAAGAAAAACTACTACGTGCAATCTTCGGTGAGAAAGCGTCTGACGTTAAAGATACGTCTCTACGTGTACCTAACTCTGTTCACGGTACGGTAATCGACGTTCAAGTATTTACCCGTGACGGTGTAGAGAAAGACAAGCGTGCGCTAGAAATTGAAGATATGCAGTTACGTCAGGTTAAGAAAGACCTTACTGACGAGTTCGAAATTCTTGCAGACGGTATCTTCGCACGTGCACAAACTGCACTACTACGTGCTGGTGTTGACCAAGCTAAGCTTGACAGCCTGCCGCGTGAAAAGTGGTTTGAAATCGCACTTAACAGTGAAGATGCACAGCTAGAGCTAGACCAAATCGCTGATCAGCATGCTGAAATCAAACTTGATTTCGATAAGAAGTTTGAAGGTAAGCGTCGCAAGATTACTCAAGGCGATGACCTAGCACCTGGCGTGCTTAAGATCGTTAAGGTTTACCTTGCGGTTAAGCGTCACATCCAACCGGGTGATAAAATGGCCGGTCGTCACGGTAACAAAGGTGTTATCTCGACTATCCAGCCTGTAGAAGACATGCCATACGATGCTAACGGTACGCCGGTAGATATCGTTCTTAACCCACTAGGTGTACCGTCTCGTATGAACATCGGTCAGATCCTAGAAACGCACTTGGGTATGGCTGCACACGGTCTTGGTGTGAAGATTGATCGCATGATTAAAGAGCAGCGCGAGCTGGCTGAACTACGTGACTTCTTGAAGAAGGTGTACGAGCTTGGTGAGAATCACCAAGAAGTAGACATCGATAGCTTCACAGACCACGAAGTTCGTCGTCTAGCGGAAAACCTTCGTAAGGGTGTTCCAGTAGCAACACCTGTATTCGACGGTGCTCGTGAATCTGAAATCAAAGAAATGCTGAAGCTTGCTGACATTCCAGAAAGCGGTCAGATTGCTTTGTTTGACGGTCGTACCGGTCGCGAATTTGAGCGTCCAGTTACGGTTGGTTACATGTACATGCTGAAACTGAACCACTTAGTAGACGACAAAATGCACGCGCGTTCTACGGGTTCTTACAGCCTTGTTACACAGCAGCCTCTTGGTGGTAAAGCACAGTTCGGTGGTCAGCGCTTCGGTGAGATGGAAGTGTGGGCACTTGAAGCATACGGTGCAGCATATACCCTTCAAGAAATGCTTACCGTTAAGTCGGATGACGTTAACGGCCGTACCAAGATGTACAAGAACATCGTCGATGGCGACCACAGAATGGAACCTGGCATGCCAGAGTCATTCAACGTACTACTTAAAGAAATTCGCTCGTTGGGTATCAACATCGAGCTTGAAGAAAAGTAATACGGCGTTAGCCACGTAATGTTATGAGATGGCCCGGCGCTTGCGCCGGGTTCTAGAGACTGACTCCGCTGGGAGAGTAATGTGAAAGACTTATTAAAGTTTCTAAAGCAACAAAACAAGACTGAAGAATTCGATAATATTCGAATCGGTCTGTCTTCACCTGACATGATCCGTTCATGGTCATTCGGTGAAGTTAAAAAGCCTGAAACAATTAACTACCGTACGTTCAAGCCTGAGCGTGACGGTCTGTTCTGTGCGCGTATCTTTGGTCCGGTTAAAGACTACGAGTGTCTTTGCGGTAAGTACAAGCGCCTTAAGCACCGTGGTGTTATCTGTGAGAAGTGTGGCGTTGAAGTTACACTGACTAAAGTACGTCGTGAGCGTATGGGTCACATCGAGCTAGCTAGCCCGGTAGCACACATCTGGTTCCTGAAATCACTTCCGTCTCGTATCGGCCTAATGCTTGATATGACACTTCGTGATATTGAACGTGTACTTTACTTTGAATCATACGTGGTTACAGAGCCAGGTATGACTACGCTTGAGCGCAGCCAGCTTCTAAACGAAGAAGAGTACTTGGATGCACTTGAAGAGCACGGTGATGAGTTTGAAGCGAAGATGGGTGCTGAAGCAGTATTCGATCTTCTTACAGCACTAGACGTAGACGCAGACGTTGCGGCTATGCGTGAAGAGCTGCCTTCAATCAACTCTGAAACTAAGCGTAAGAAAATTACTAAGCGTCTTAAGTTGCTTGAGTCATTCCAACAGTCTGGCAACAAGCCAGAGTGGATGATCATGACGGTTCTTCCGGTACTTCCACCAGATTTACGTCCTCTAGTACCACTAGATGGCGGCCGTTTTGCAACGTCTGACCTTAACGACCTTTACCGTCGTGTAATTAACCGTAACAACCGTCTTAAGCGTCTTCTAGACCTAGCTGCTCCAGACATCATCGTACGCAACGAAAAGCGTATGCTTCAAGAGTCTGTCGATGCGCTTCTAGATAACGGACGTCGTGGTCGTGCGATTACCGGTTCTAACAAGCGTCCACTTAAGTCACTTGCAGACATGATCAAAGGTAAGCAAGGTCGTTTCCGTCAAAACCTTCTTGGTAAGCGTGTTGACTACTCAGGCCGTTCTGTAATTACCGTTGGTCCTACGCTACGTCTTCACCAGTGTGGTCTTCCTAAGAAGATGGCACTTGAGCTATTCAAACCGTTTATCTACGGTAAGCTTGAAGGTCGTGGTCTTGCGACAACAATTAAAGCAGCTAAGAAGCTTGTAGAGCGCGAAGCACCAGAGGTTTGGGACGTACTAGACGACGTTATCCGCGAACACCCGGTACTACTTAACCGTGCACCTACACTTCACCGTTTGGGTATCCAAGCATTCGAACCAACACTAATCGAAGGTAAAGCGATTCAGCTTCACCCGCTAGTGTGTGCGGCGTACAACGCCGACTTCGATGGTGACCAAATGGCGGTACACGTTCCGTTGACAATCGAAGCACAGCTAGAAGCACGTGCACTTATGATGTCAACGAACAACATTCTGTCACCTGCGAACGGTGAGCCAATTATCGTACCTTCACAGGACGTTGTATTGGGTCTTTACTACCTAACGCGTGACAAAGTAAACGGCTTAGGCGAAGGCATGGTATTCACCAGCCCGAATGAAGCAGAGAAAGCATACCGTACAGGTAATGCTGAGCTTCACTCTCGCGTTAAAGTACGTATTACTGAATATGACATCGATGAAGATGGCAACAAAACTGAGAAAGTAACGCTAACTGACACGACTGTTGGTCGTGCGATTTTCTCATTGATCCTTCCAAAGGGTCTGCCGTTTGAAATCATCAACCAAGCGATGGGCAAGAAGCAAATTTCAAGACTATTGAATGCTTGTTACCGTACGCTAGGTCTGAAAGACACAGTAATTGCTGCTGACCAAATCATGTATACCGGTTTCCACTACGCGATGATCGCGGGTGCGTCTGTTGGTATCGACGATATGGTTATCCCTGCTGCTAAGAAAGACATCATTGATGCAGCGGAAGCAGAAGTTATTGAAATTCAGGAACAGTTCCAAAACGGTCTTGTTACCGCGGGTGAGCGTTACAACAAAGTTATCGATATCTGGTCAAATGCCAACGAAAAAGTTGCTAAGGCCATGATGGATAACCTTAAGACTGACATCGTAATTAACCGCGATGGCGAAGAAGAAGAGCAATCATCATTTAACTCTGTTTACATGATGGCCGACTCGGGTGCTCGTGGTAGTGCCGCTCAGATTCGTCAGCTAGCTGGTATGCGTGGTCTGATGGCTAAGCCAGATGGCTCAATCATCGAAACCCCAATTACGGCGAACTTCCGTGAAGGTCTGAACGTACTACAGTACTTCATCTCAACTCACGGTGCTCGTAAAGGTCTTGCGGATACCGCACTTAAGACAGCGAACTCGGGTTACCTAACGCGTCGTCTAGTAGACGTTGCACAAGACTTGGTAATCACTAACGACGACTGTGGCACATTCGAAGGTGTTCAAATGACACCACTAATCGAAGGTGGTGACGTTGTTGAGCCACTACGCGAGCGTGTACTAGGCCGTGTGGTAGCAGAAGATGTACTTAAGCCAGGTACTAACGAAGTACTAGTAGAGCGTAACGTTCTTCTAGACGAAGCGTTAGTAGACATGCTTGAAGCTAACTCAGTTGACCAAATCATGGTTCGCTCGGTAATCACTTGTGACAACGACTTCGGTGTTTGTGCTAAGTGTTACGGTCGTGACCTTGCACGTGGTCACATGGTGGGTAGCGGTGAATCGGTTGGTGTTATTGCAGCACAGTCAATCGGTGAGCCAGGTACACAGCTTACCATGCGTACGTTCCACATCGGTGGTGCGGCATCAAGAGCATCTGCTGAGAACAGCGTACAAGTTAAGACTGCGGGTAGCCTTAAGCTACACAACGCGAAGTTCGTACGTAACTCTGACGGCAAAGTGGTTATCGTTTCTCGTTCAACAGAACTTACTGTTATCGACGAGCAAGGCCGTGAGAAAGAGCGCTATAAAGTACCTTACGGTGCTGTACTTAGCGTGGATGACGGTGCAACTATTGCAGCTGGCGACGTTGTTGCTAACTGGGATCCGCATAGTCACCCAATCATCACTGAACGTGCAGCTAAGATTAGCTTCGCTGACATTGATGACTCTAACACCGAAATGCAGCAAGACGAGCTTACTGGTCTAACCCGTATCGTTGTTAAAGACCTTGCGAAAGTAAACTCTAAAGAGCCTAAGCTAATTCTTGAAAGCGACGAGTTCGGTCTTCAAGAAATTCGTCTTCCAAGCTTCACAACCATCGAAGCGAAAGAAGGCAAAGTGGCTAACGAAGGTGACGTGCTAGCACGTATTCCTCAGGAAAGCTCGAAGACTCGTGATATCACGGGTGGTCTACCGCGCGTTGCGGACCTATTTGAAGCACGTAAGCCTAAAGAGCCTGCAATCCTTGCAGAAATCTCAGGTACTATCGGCTTCGGTAAAGAGACCAAAGGTAAGAAGCGTCTTGTAATTACACCTGCTGAGGGTGACGCGTACGAAGAGATGATTCCTAAGTGGCGTCAGCTTAACGTGTTCGAAGGTGAGAAAGTGGAAAAAGGCGAAGTTATCGCTGATGGTCCAGAGTCTCCACACGATATCCTACGTCTACGTGGTATCTCAGCGGTAGCAAACTACATCGTGAACGAAGTTCAGGAAGTTTACCGTCTACAGGGTGTTAAGATTAACGATAAGCACATTGAAGTAGTTATCCGTCAGATGCTACGCAAGTGCATTATCACTAATCCAGGCGATACGCAGTTCCTTGAAGGCGAACAGGTTGAAGTATCGAACGTTAAAGTGGCTAACCGTGAAATTGAAAAACACGGCAAGATCCCAGCGCAGTACGAAACACAGCTGCTTGGTATCACTAAAGCGTCACTGTCTACTGAGTCATTTATCTCAGCGGCATCGTTCCAAGAAACAACACGTGTTCTAACTGAAGCTGCGGTTCAAGGTAAAGAAGATGACCTACGCGGTCTGAAAGAAAACGTAATCGTTGGTCGACTAATTCCAGCGGGTACAGGTTTCGCTTACCACGAACGCCGTGCACAACGTCGCAAAGAGCAAATCGAAGAAATGTCAGTGTCTGCTGCTGAAGCAGAACAGGCACTAACCGAAGCGCTTAATGCTGGTGCAGACGAAGATACTGCCGAATAAGGCAAGATCATAGGAGTACGTTAACGTACTCCTAACAATTTGGCAGTCATGTTGTACAGATTGCAGATAAATTAACTGCTTAACCTTTGTACACCTTGACAGTCAGAGCGATGATCTTTAATATTCCGCGACCCGATTTTGGATAGCCAATAAGTGGCTCGATAAACGGTCGCGGTTTTTTGTATCAGAGCTCAGTGAATGTTGACGAGCACAATGTTCACAAACAAGAGCGATTAAGCAATTAATCGTATTAATATGGACCCAATCACAGTGATTGGGTTTTCGTAGTTTTTAATCAGGAGCTAGTTAATGGCAACAGTTAACCAGTTAGTGCGCAAGCCGCGTAGAAAGCCCGTTGAAAAAAGCAACGTAGCTGCTCTACAAGCTTGTCCACAAAGACGTGGTGTATGTACTCGTGTATATACTACTACGCCTAAGAAACCAAACTCTGCACTACGTAAAGTATGTCGTGTACGTCTAACTAACGGTTTTGAAGTTTCTTCATACATCGGTGGTGAAGGTCACAACCTACAAGAGCACAGTGTAGTACTTATCCGTGGTGGTCGTGTTAAAGATCTACCAGGTGTTCGTTATCACACAGTTCGCGGTACTCTTGACTGCGCAGGTGTAAACGATCGTAAACAAGCCCGTTCTAAGTACGGCGCGAAGAAGCCTAAGTCATAACGGTTCTCCGTTAGTAAGGCCAAACTGAAGTTTAAGAGTTTTGGGTTTTCCCTGAATTCATACGGAGAATAGAAAATGCCAAGAAGAAGAGTCGTAGGTCAACGTAAAATCCTACCAGAGCCAAAATTTGGTTCACAACTGCTTGCGAAATTCATGAATGTCGTAATGCTCGACGGCAAAAAGTCAGTCGCTGAAAAAATCGTTTACGGTGCGCTTGATATTGTTGCTGAAAAAACCGGCAAAGCACACCTAGATATCTTCGAGGAAGCGCTTGATAACATCCGCCCAACAGTAGAGGTTAAGTCTCGTCGTGTTGGTGGTTCAACTTATCAGGTTCCAGTTGAAGTACGTCCAGTTCGTCGTAACGCGCTAGGTATGCGTTGGATGGTTGAAGCTGCACGTAAACGTGGCGAAAAGTCTATGGCACAACGCCTAGCGGCTGAAATGCTAGACGCAGCAGATAATAAAGGTTCAGCGGTTAAGAAACGTGAAGACGTTCACCGTATGGCCGAAGCAAACAAAGCGTTTGCTCACTACCGTTGGTAATCAACGTTATTTAACTGAGAGAGATTTATGCCTCGTAAGACCTCGATTGAGCGTTATCGCAATATTGGTATTGTGGCTCACGTGGACGCGGGTAAAACCACGACCACAGAGCGTGTTCTGTTTTATACAGGACTGTCTCACAAAATCGGTGAAGTGCACGATGGTGCTGCTACCATGGACTGGATGGAGCAAGAGCAGGAGCGTGGTATTACTATCACGTCTGCTGCAACGACTTGTTTCTGGTCTGGTATGGAGCAACAGTTCGATCAACACAGGATCAACATCATCGACACCCCTGGACACGTTGACTTTACTATCGAAGTAGAGCGTTCATTGCGTGTACTAGACGGTGCAGTGGTTGTTTTCTGTGGGTCTTCTGGGGTAGAACCTCAATCAGAGACAGTCTGGCGACAGGCTGACAAATATCAAGTGCCACGCCTTGTGTTCGTTAATAAGATGGACCGGGCTGGCGCTGATTTTGAACGTGTTGTGGGTCAAATCCGCAAGCGTTTAGGCGCAAACTGTGTTCCGATTCAAATCAACATGGGCGCTGAAGAGAATTTCCATGGCGTCATCGACCTTGTGAAGATGAAAGCCATCAACTGGAATGAAGAAGACATGGGTATGACATTTACCTATGAAGACATTCCGGCTGAATATTTAGATACCGCTGAGCAGTACCGTACCGAAATGATCGAAGCGGCTGCAGAAGCATCTGATGAGCTAATGAATAAATACTTGGAAGGTGAAGAGCTTTCTGAGGAAGAAATTCGTTCAAGCCTTCGTCAGCGTACGCTGAACAACGAAATTGTTCTTGCCACCTGTGGCAGTGCCTTCAAAAACAAAGGTGTTCAGGCAGTACTAGACTCTGTTATTCATTATCTTCCGTCTCCAACAGAAGTTAAGGCCATCACTGGTGTACTTGACGACAAAGACGAGACAGAAGCAGAGCGTCATTCAAGCGACGATGAGCCGTTCTCAGCGCTAGCATTTAAAATAGCGACCGACCCATTTGTGGGTACGCTAACCTTCTTCCGTTGTTACTCTGGTGTAGTAAACACGGGTGATACGGTTTACAACCCTGTTAAGGGCAAGCGTGAGCGCTTTGGTCGTATTGTGCAAATGCACGCGAAAGACCGTGAAGAAATTAAAGAAGTACGCGCAGGTGACATCGCTGCGGCCATTGGCCTTAAAGATGTAACAACCGGTGATACGCTTTGTGACCCTAATCATGTTATTACGCTAGAGCGTATGGAGTTCCCAGAGCCGGTAATTTCAATTGCGGTTGAGCCTAAGTCGCAAGCTGACCAAGAGAAAATGGGCATAGCCCTAAGCAAGCTTGCAGCTGAAGATCCGTCATTCAAAGTAAAAACTGACGACGAGACTGGCCAGACGATTATCTCAGGTATGGGTGAACTTCACCTTGATATCATTGTCGACCGCATGAAGCGCGAATTTAAAGTTGAATGTAACGTAGGTAACCCTCAGGTTGCTTATCGTGAAACCCTTCGTAAATCTGTTGAAGTTGAAGGGAAGTTCGTTCGTCAGTCAGGCGGCCGCGGCCAATTTGGTCATGTATGGCTGCGCATTGAGCCTCAAGAAGAAGGTTCAGGCTACGAATTTGTGAACGAAATCGTCGGTGGTGTGGTACCAAAAGAGTTCATTCCAGCGGTCGATAAAGGAATTCAGGAGCAGATGCGAAGTGGTGTTCTTGCAGGGTATCCAGTACTTGATGTAAAGGTTACGTTGTTTGACGGTTCATACCACGATGTTGACTCTTCTGAAATGGCGTTTAAGATCGCCGGCTCTATGGGTTTCAAAAAAGGCGCCGCAGAAGCAAATCCGGTGTTACTTGAACCCACAATGAAAGTTGAAGTGACTACTCCAGAAGACTGGATGGGTGATGTAGTTGGTGACATTAATCGTCGCCGCGGCATGATCGAAGGTATGGAAGATGGCGTCGCAGGTGTTAAAATAATACGTGCTAAAGTGCCGCTTTCAGAAATGTTTGGCTACGCAACTGACTTGCGTTCACAAACACAAGGTCGTGCTTCATACTCAATGGAGTTCTTCAATTATTCTGAGGCGCCGAACAATGTGGCGCAGGCTATTATTGAATCTAGAATTTAATCTAAATGAAGGTTCGGTCCGGTCTATTGGTGGGTCGGACTTTTAACTTAGGAAACGAGAAAAATGGCAAAAGAAAAGTTTG
>CETE01125012.1_pt1 | contig 11628 bp, 15 predicted proteins | sample 531241 | NCBI WGS metagenome assembly CETE01 (sample SAMEA2622336, study PRJEB7988) | marine metagenome | biome: marine biome (ENVO:00000447); feature: deep chlorophyll maximum layer (ENVO:xxxxxxxx); material: "saline water (ENVO:00002010), including plankton (ENVO:xxxxxxxx)" | depth 30 m
GTTCCGTTAGTTGGTGAGACTATAGAAGAGAAGGATTATGAGATCTCATTAATTTCTAAGAAGATTAACGAGATTGGGGAAGCTCATTCACATGAAGAGCAGACAAAAGTAGATGATTATATAAACAATTACAACTCTTTAATTGAAAAGAGGAATAATCTAGCAAACTCAATAACAACTAACAATCTAATTATTGAACGCGCCAATAGCCTCTTATTCAAAGAGCAGATCACCCTCGACGAACTTAGAGAGAAAGTCATAGAATATGAGGATAACAAAGAAGCGATTGAAAACCTAAAGCAACTTATAGCTAGCAAAGATGCATTAGTCCGCCAAGCGGAAGAAAAGGAACTTGAACTGAACGCTTGTGATCAAAAAATAATGAACCTTCACAAGAAGCATGGATCATCAGAACAGAAGTTGTTACATATGTGCCAACAACACAAAGAGTTTCAACAACTAGAGCAAGATTTTGCTGCATATCATCTTTTTATGGTTTGTTGTCACCCTAACGGTGTTTCTTATGAGATTATCAAGGAAAGATTGCCATACATAAATCAGGAGATTTCAAAGATTTTAACAAACATTGTAGATTTCGAAGTGTTCATTTCTAATAATGAAGACAAGTTAGATATCTTTATTAAACACCCAAGTCATGACCCTCGGCCTCTGGAAATGGGATCGGGAGCAGAAAAGACTATTGCAAGTATGGCAATCCGGCTCGCGTTCTTAACTGTATCCAGTTTACCAAAGTCAGACCTATTTATACTAGATGAGCCAGGAACAGCGCTCGATGAAGATAATATGGAAGGTTTTGTTAGAATATTAGATATGATTAAGGGTTATTTCAAAACAGTTATTTTGATCTCTCATTTGGATAGTCTAAAGGACTGCGTTGATATGCAAATCAATATCGAAAGAAAAGAGGGTTTTGCCCACGTAAACATTTAGGAGGATTTATGATGACACAAGAATTAAAAGCATTTGCAGATAAATATACAGAAAAATTCATATCAAGAAAGTTTCTTGCTTGGATCACTGCTACTGGCCTATGTGTGTATGGAACAGTAACAAGCAGTGACTGGGTTGCAGTCACCCTAGCTTATATCGGGTCACAAGCTCTAGTGGACCTTGCAGTGCAGTGGAAGCACGGACCAAAACAGTGACTTGGTTGATATTCAAATCTAGCATAGAAAAGTCCTGGGTATGGCTTAAGCATAATTGGAAAGTTCCTCTTTTGGTTGTGTGGTCGTTGGGAATTTATATTCTGTCTAGAAGAAACACTGAGGCAATCAAGGATGTGCTAGATAGCAACAAAAGGGCCCACAGAGAAGAGGTGGAGGCCATTAATCGGATTCACAAAGATGAGATTTTAAAACTAAAAAACCTCCAAAAAGAATATAAAGATACTATCTCTAAATTAGAAAAAAAGTTTGAAGAAGAAAATAGAGAATTATCTGAAAAACAGGTTGAAGATGTAAAAGAAATTGTGATAAAATCAAAAGGAAACCCTGAAGAGATTATAAGAAAGATCGAAAATGACTTTGGAATTAAATTTAAAAAATAAGATTATAACTTTTTTGCTTTTAGTATGTTACTCTACAGCAGCCTTTGCAGATCCGGAAATAAACGGAGAATTAATCCCACCCGGTGAAGCCATGTATGTTACAGACCCTTCAGTTCTACGCCAGTTAAATCTTGGCCCAGACGACGAACCGGTATGGTGTTATTCTAATTTGGCAAACTCTCTCATTATATCCTCTGCAGACCGCGAAAAAGAAAAGTGCAATCTAAAATTAAAGCAAGAGCTGGAAAGGTCTAAAATAAATTACACACTTGAAATAAGTCAGTTAAGAGTGCAGCTAGAAAGCTTAAGCAAAAAACATGAAGAACTGTTAGTTATAAAAAATAAACAAATAGAAGACTTAACACAAGCAGCCCTTAAGCGTCCGAACGACTATTCATTTTGGTGGGCAACTGGCGGAGTAGCAGTTGGGGTCCTCGCAACCTTGGCAGTTATACTTTCGGTAAAATAAATGAAAAAAAGAGATCTAAACGAAATAGCAAAAATAGAAAAAGCCATAAAAGAAAAATATGGTGAAGACGCAATACAAAACCCTAAAAGCTTTTGGAATAAAGAAAAAGAAAAAGAATATTTAAAAGACCTTAAGAATTTTTACAACAACAAGAAAAGACAAGAAGAGTATTCAGATATTGAAGGCATAAAAATAAGAAACAAGAAAAACAAAGAACACCAAGAAAGAACTTGCCCTGTATGTCATTCGTACTCTTTTTCTTCAAGAGATGATTTATATATGAATAAGTTTCAATGCTGTTTTAATTGTTACGTTCAATATGTCGAAGACAGAGAAGAAAGATGGAAAACTGGCTGGAGGCCAGAAAGATAACTATTTATTATTAGCAACTATTTATTGCAAGAGGAAAACACAACATGGCAACAACTTTAGAAATTATAAACGGAATTTCGCAGGTACTAGCAAATTCTTATGATGGAGCTTTAGACGAAAGTGGAGAACCTATCAAGATAGGCCTAAGGAGAGAAGAGGGCAACCCTCTCCTTGACAACCGTATTATGGACGGCTTCGGTGCTTCCATATCCGGCGGCCGCCTTCATATAAAGTACCACTCTGAAATTCCACTTAAAGAGGTTCACTCAAATGGGTTTGAAAGCGAAATGGAGTCGATGGTAGAGAAGGTGAAGTCCTTTATTCAGAAGGAATACAATAAAGTGATGAAATCTTCTCTTTCGCTTTCAGATCCAAGCGAGGTCGATGTGCTAGTAGAATACATCTCTCGCATCCGCTGCAGCGTCAAGGTTCATAAATGTTACGCTATCGGTGCAATTCCGGTAGAACCAGAAAAGGAAATAGATAAAGAATTCGAGAGAATGAACAAGCTCGGCGGCCTTAAGTAAGAAAGAGGTAGATATGCCCATAAAGCTTACCAAGCAAGAAATAATGAAGGAGATTGTCCGTTGCGGCAAAAAACCGGAATATTTTATCCACACGTACGCAAAGATAACGCATCCGCTTAAAGGGCTGATACCTTTTCATTTGTACGATTTTCAGGAAAAGTTATTAGAGGATTTTGAAGATCATAGATTTAATGTTATATTAAAGGCTCGGCAATTAGGAATATCTACGATTACAGCTGCTTATGTTGCTTGGATGATGATGTTTCACAGAGAAAAAAACGTACTAGTAATAGCAACTAAATTTAGCACTGCTTCGAACCTAGTAAAGAAAGTTAAAGCAATAATTAAAAACTTACCAGACTGGCTTAAAATATCTACAGTAGATATAGATAATCGAACGTCTTTTGTTTTATCTAACGGGTCGCAAATAAAAGCATCTTCTACCTCTGGAGACGCCGGCCGATCGGAAGCCTTGTCGCTTTTAGTGATCGACGAGGCTGCCCATGTTGAGGGCCTAGACGAATTGTGGATGGGTCTGTACCCTACACTTTCAACCGGTGGCCGATGCATAGCATTGTCCACTCCTAATGGCGTAGGGAATTGGTTTCATAAAATCTATACCGAATCTGAAAACAAAGCTAATGACTTTTACCCTACAAAGCTACCATGGCAGGCCCACCCAGATCGCGATGTGCAGTGGTTTGAAAAAGAAACAAGAAATATGTCTCGCAGAGAAATTGCACAAGAACTAGAGTGTAATTTTAATATGTCAGGCGAGACAGTGTTCGACCCAGAAGATCTAGCCATTTTGCAGGAAAAAGTTAAAGATCCAAGATACAGAACAGGCTTTGATAGGAACTTGTGGATATGGGAAGAGTATTCCGCAGAGAGCACTTATTTAATCTCAGCAGACGTTGCTAGGGGAGACGGAAAGGACTACTCAGTATGTCTTGTTTTCAAACTGGAAACTATGGAAATAGTTGCAGAATACCAAGGAAAGTGTACGCCTGATATTTTTTCAAGAGTACTACACGACGTCGGACAAGAGTATGGCAACGGCCTTTTAGTTGTAGAAAATAATTCTGTTGGATATGCGGTACTTGACAAATTGAAAGAAATGAGATACCCTAATTTGTACCACTCAGTTAAGTCAACTCATGAGTTTGTGGAAGAATACCAAGCGGATCAAATGTCAAACGCTGTAGTCGGATTTTCTACAACTTCCAAAACTAGACCTCTGATCGTCGCTAAGATGGAAGAATTTGTAAGAAACAATCTAATTAAACTATATTCTTCTCGTCTTTTGGGAGAAATGAGGACTTTTATTTGGAACAACGGTAAAGCTGAAGCAATGAGGTCATATAACGATGATCTTATTATGGCCTGCGCTGTGGCTTGTTGGGTTCGAGACACGGCTCTAGCTTCCAATAAGCGAGACCTAGAATATTCTAGAGCTTTCATAGGCTCTATAACAAAGACTTCAAGCGAGCTTGACACAAGAATAAACGGAATGGTAGGGACTAGAAATTTAAAACTTACGGACGAAATGAACAAACAAGCGAGAGCAAACGAACAGTTCCCTTGGTTATTTAAAGGTTAAAATAAAATGGCAAAACAAAGTAAAAACAACACAAGAAATCCCCAAAGCGTCTTATTTAGAAGACTAACAAAATTGCTTTCGGGTCCACTAACACAATACAGAAATCAAAACAGTCACAGGCTTCGAAGAATAGATTTGGATAAATTTTCAAACACCTTCACCTCTGCATCGGGAAGGGATTTTAAAAAGACAGCATATAATCCTTATGATAATCTTCAAGCCGGCTATATGGCATCTCAGCAGAGAACTGAAAGATATGTGGATTTTGATCAAATGGAGTATACTCCAGAGATTGCATCGGCTTTGGATATATATGCAGATGAGATGACAACTTATTCCTCGTTGAGTCCCATGTTAACAGTCGACTGTGACAATCAAGAAATAAAAGCTATTTTAGAATCATTATATACCAATGTGTTAAACATTGAGCATAATCTTTTTGCTTGGTGCAGGACAATGTGTAAGTACGGTGATTACTTTTTATACCTAGACGTTGACGATAAACTAGGGGTCACCTCTGTAATCGGTCTTCCAACCAGAGAAGTAGAGCGTTTAGAGGGGGAAGATAAACAAAACCCAAACTATGTACAGTTTCAGTGGAACTCCGCCGGTTTAACATTTGAAAATTGGCAAGTTGGACATTTTAGAATACTGGGTCAAGATAAATATAACCCATATGGAACTTCGGTACTTGAAGCGGCCAGGAGAATATGGAGACAGTTAACACTGTTAGAGGACGCAATGATGGCTTATCGTATAGTCCGATCACCAGAACGTAGGGCCTTTTATGTAGATGTCGGCAACATACCTCCTCAAGATGTAGAGCAGTATATGCAAAAAGTTATGACCACAATGAAAAGAAACCAAGTAGTTGACCCACAAACCGGAAGAGTGGATCTTAGGTACAATCCGTTATCTATTGAAGAAGATTATTTCATCCCAGTTAGGGGAAATAGTTCTACTAAAATAGAGTCTGTAGCAGGGGGCAAATATACTGGAGATATAGAAGATGTAAAATATCTTAGAGATAAGCTTTTTTCAGCATTGAAGATTCCCGCAGCATACATTTCCTCAGATGGCGACAAGGCAGAAGAAGATAAGACCACGTTAGCACAAAAAGATATTAGATTTGCGAGAACAGTACAGAGATTACAAAGGTCGGTAGTCGCAGAGCTCGAAAAGATAGGAATAATTCACCTGTATACTCTTGGATACCGTGATGAAGATTTGGTCTCTTTCCGCTGTTCTTTGAACAATCCTTCGAAGATAGCAGAAATGCAAGAATTAGAGTATTGGAAGACAAAATTTGATATTGTAGGTTCAGCTACTGAAGGCTTCTTTTCAAAACAATGGCTATCTAGAAAACTTTTTGGCTTATCTGATGAGGAGTTTATTAAGAACCGTAGAGAAATGTTCTATGATAAGAGGTTTGAAGCGGCTCTTGAAACCGCTGGAGAAGCAGAGCAAGCAGCAATGACCGCAGGTCTTGATGCTGGCCCAGGTGCAGATCCTCTTGCCGCGATGTCCGAGCCTGGCGGCCTAGGCACCGTCGGCGCCGAACCGGAACTTGGCGCGCCCACAACACCTGATGTCGAACCAGCTGTAACTACACCAGCGCCCGCCGAAGACGGCGCGTTACTTGCTGCACCGCCCGGTAAAAGAGAGGACGAAAAAGGGCGCACAACCACAGATCGATCTCATGGTTGGTATGAGCCCCGAGGCCTTTTTGCAGGAGGGGACAGAAGAAAATCTTCAGGTCCACGTAAAAAGAATATGAGTAAAGCAGCCTCACCGGAAACTGGAACAAAGAGAAAGCTATATCCAGGTTATAGTGAATTGACAGGTTTAGCTAAAGCAACCAGCATTTATGAGTCAGACGGTACTAATTACAATGTAGAAGAGCGTAAGATTCTAAAAGAACAAAAGGAACTTAATGAACTTTTTAAGAGCTTGGAAAAAAAGGAGAAAAATAATGAGACTGAAACACAATAAGAAGAGAAACACTGCATTTGTGTATGAAGCATTAGTGAGAGAATTAACAGAATCCGTAGTTAGAAATAACAAAAATAAACAAAATAAAATAGTCTCAATAATTAAAGAACATTTTACTCCTGAATCTTTATTAAAAAGGGAATTGGACCTGTATAAGTCGATATATGAAACTAGGCAGATAGAAAAAAATATAGCAGAAAAAATAGTACTACAAGTAAAAGAGAAGTATGAAACACTGGATAAAAAGAGACTGTTCCAGGAACAAAGCACCTTAATCAATAAGATTAATAGAACTTTATCAAATAAAGTTTATAATAATTTTGTGCCAAATTATAAAACCATCGCGTCTGTGTATTCGATTTTTCAAGATGCTTTGCCTGTCCGGGATAGGGTCCTTCTGGAAGAAAATATTATAGATCATATGTCCTCCTCTTTAGGCAAAGAGGACAGTCAGCAACCAATAGATTCTTTAACCTACAGAACCTTTGTAAATAAATTCAATGAAGAATACTCAGAAAACCTGAATGAGTCCCAAAAGAACTTATTGGGCCACTATATATCTTCTTTTGCTGATAACGGCTTAGAACTTAAAATATTTTTAAACGAAGAACTTGGACGCTTAAAGGGTGAGTTCACAAATCTAAAGAAAGTAGAACTAATAAAAGATAATGTTTCACTTAAAGAAAAAGTAGAAAAAGTTTATAATGTTTTAAAGAATTTTGAAAATGCAGCAATTGACACTCAGATTATAGAAACAATCTTAAACGCACAGCAAATTTTGCAAGAAATAGATGAGATAGAGAAAGATGACGATTAAAGCAAGAATAGAATTAGACCCTAGGGTTAACCTAAAAGCAAGAAGAACCTTGTCTGGCAACATCATGATATTGGATCACGAAGATATAGATATTGTTTTTATGCCGGAAAGTAACAAGTGCGTAACTTTCCCAAAAGAGGCAATGAGTGACAAGGTTTATTCAGCACAAGATAGGCTGTTTCGTTTCTTTGTAAAGAAAGGCATAACTGACCCATCAACTATCAGGGGTGGTAATTTTTTTGGAGCATTGGAAGCAGACATATTGGAAAATTCACTACCAGGTTTAGAAAAAGACCAAGTTGTTTTATATGTTGTGCACGAATATATTAATGCAGAAAAGCCATACTTTAAGGATTCTAAGGAATATGACGATGAGCGATTAGATAGGATGCTTATGCCTTCTGATGAAGAGTCAACTGAGCTTGGAGACGTGCCGCAGTCTGACCGTAAGGGTAGTATGACCAAGCAGATTGGCCCATATGGCTTTCAATATAACTATTCTCTCGTTCGTGAGAGTGAAAGTGAGGACTAGTGAACTTTATCTGGTTTTGCCTTATTTCGTATGGCCTTACACAAATCCTCGTATACGGAAAAATATTCGACCCAATCCGCCCAGAATCCGGAAAGTTAGGGCAATTGCTTAAATGCCCGATGTGCACTGGCTTTTGGGTTGGTCTATTTTTATGGTTCGTAAAGGACTACACTCAACTATTTAATTTTGATGATTCTTTTATCACGGCACTTCTTTTGGGCTGTGCATCTTCAGCAGCTTCTTTTCTTGGAAGTATGTTTATGAGTGATGAGGGAGTCAATTTAAAACACACTGTCTACATTGAAAGGGGTGAGTAAAATGGGTTTTATAGAAAATAAAAAATGGAAATTACAACCAGTAAGGCGCTGTTGTACTGGTAAGCAACTGAAGCGGGTGGCCCCCGCAATAGAGGAGAAAAATGAAGTTATTAAGAGAATATTATGAACTTTGCGAAGGTGGAGTATGCCAGGACCTGCTTACCGAAGATGAAAAACGAAGAGTAGCAGAAGGTACTTTATGTATTTTGTCTGGTGTAATGCAAATGTCCGAGACCCAAAATGGCAACGGTCGCATATATCCTCACAAAATTTTGGAAAGAGAAGTGAACAATTACATGAAAATGGTAGATGAAAGAAGAGCACTCGGAGAACTCGACCACCCAGATACCAGTGTGATTAACTTGTCGAATGCGTCTCATCTGGTCACAAAGATCTGGATGGAAGACAATAAATGCATGGGAAAGATAGAGGTTCTAAATACACCCTCGGGAAAAGTTTTACAAGAATTGGTTAATGCTGGTTGCAAGCTCGGAATATCCTCTAGAGGGATGGGCTCTGTATCAGAAAATAATGGAGTGACTATGGTAGAGGACGATTTTCAGTTAATATGTTTTGACATGGTTTCTGACCCCTCGACGCCCGGCGCATTTATGATGACAGAAGCAAAGCAGCCTTCTAATATCTTTACGAAAGAAGACAAGATCAATAGAAGTCTTAATAACTTTTTGTATAAATTCGGAGAAAAATGAAAAAGTCAGAACTAAAAAGTATTATTAAAGAGTGCATAAAAGAAATAATTTTTGAAGAGGGCATTCTGTCTAATCTAGTAGCAGAGGTTGCTTATGGTATAGCAGATGCACAAAACAAGGTGTTACTAAAAGAGCAGGAAACTGTCAAGGTTAGAAAGGCAGAAAACAAGGAAAGAGAAAGAAAAAAATTACTTGAAACAAAAAGAAAGATGTTAGATGCTATTGGTAACGAAAAAATGAAGGATGCATTTAAAGGGACAGAACCTTTACCAAGTACAAAATCTTCACAAGGTTCACCCTTGGCAGGTAGATCACCTACTGACGCCGGCGTCGATATATCAAAGTTGTTTAATTTAGCGGGAGACAAGTGGCAGCACCTAAAGTAAAGGAGAAACAATGGGAAGAAGAACGCCAGTACATGTAGAGATTGTAATTCACGACCAGTCGCAGGTCGAAAGAATGATTAAGAAGTTTACCAGGAAATGCAAAAAAGCTGGTATCTTTGATGAGATTAGTAAAAGAAAGTACTTTGTTAAAAAGTCTATTAAAGAAAAAGAAAAGAGAGAAAGAAAGAAACGTCTTTCCAAAAAGTCGACTGAAGACTATAAAAGCAGATTTAAAAAATTTGATTAGGAGAACATAAGAAAATGGCAGGATTTGATAACCAACCACCAGCGTCAGAATATAGAAAATATACTAGCTATGGCAGGACCCGACAGCCAAAGAATGTTGCTGGTGCCCATGGTACACAGGCAACTGTTGGCAAGGTCGCCGGCAATGACAATGATGCTCCAACTGCCGCGACAGACGGACACTCGACCGAAAACCAAAGATTTTTGCACGTTCTACTAAAGGACGACAACCTCGATGACAACGGATTGGGTATCGTAATTTGGGCATATAGTCACGCATTTGGAACTTGGGGAAAATTGACTCAACCAAACGGATCAGCCGCGGAGATTAGAACGCAAGCCGGTGATCTATCAGTTGCGCAAGTTTTTGAGATAAGCGGGGTAGACAGGGTGTATTTCCAGCGCGCTCAGGTGGGCAATGCGACATCAACCTTCTCAGCCGGTAACGATGAGCTTTATGCAGCCTGTTCAACATTCTAGGAGTAGGTAATGTCTAAAAGAGTTAACTTAAAAGCAATCCAATTCGACGGAACAAATGACTACATTACAATTCCAGATTCAGTGGAGAGGTTTTCATTTACAAATGGCGTAGATCAAGACCAGCCTTTCTCTTTGAGTGCTTGGGTGTACCTGACCGAAGATCCCGTTGCAAACTCCAACGGCGGAGCATTTATATCAAAATCAGACTTTGACGAAAACGTCGGAGGTCAGGGCATCGGCACCGAGTGGTTTTTTCGTCATAAAAATGGTGAGGTTCAGTTGTTTTTATATGATAGTCCTCCTCAGACTGGAGAATATTTAAGAATTCGAGCCGATGCAGCAACCCTTGCCGCAAATCGGTGGATCCTCGTTGCGGCAACATATGATGGTTCATCCCTTGCAGCCGGGCTTAAACTCTATCAATTCGATTCCGCAAATTCAGGAGAAATCGATGCCACCGCGCAGAAGCATGTTAATTATCAAAGAATGTCAAAAACAAATTCCAAAGTTTTCATCGGCGCCGCAGAAGAAATCGAAGATGGCAACGCCGTGGCAAATCGTACCTTCGAGGGCAAATTAGCAGATATATGTATTTTTGATAAACAGTTAAGCTTGGCAGAAGTAACTGAAATTTACAATGAAGGCAAAGTCAAAGATATGACAAAGTTCTCTGCGTATAACAATGTTGTTTCCTGGTGGAAGATGGGAGACGATAGGGACTCTATTAATACAAAAGGAATATTAGATTATAAATCAGGGTTTCATGGTACGCCAACATCAATTGAAAAGTTTGAAACAGTCCCAGCATTAGATACTGACAGAATATTTCAAACAGGGTTTAGGTACACAAGCTACGGCCGCTCTCGACAGCCAAAGAATATAGCAAATGACCACGCAGTATATATACATGGTGGCATTTCTGGAGATGTGCCAAAGGTCGACCCAAATAACAACACACCAGGCTTTGTTACAGAAAATCAGAGATTTCTGCATATGTATTGGAAAGCAGAACAAACAAACAAAACACACGAGATAACAGCTTTTGGTTATAGTCACTCCGCGGGTACCTGGTCTTTACTTTATGACACGAGCGGAAATCAAATAAAATTGAATACAGCAAATGCAGCAGTGGATATTTATAGGGTTTTTGAAATTTCAGGAGTTGACAAAGTATATTTTAAATCAACTGGGGCAGATGATCTTTTGGGAACTGACCTGTTGGCTGCAGCAGCCAGCACATTTTAAGTGAAAATTTTTTCTCTCCCTTTAAAATATCAAAACACTATTTATTTAGAGACAAATATATTTGTTTATGCATAAACACACAATCGTTAGGAGTTAATTAGAATGTCAAATCTACTTGAAAGAGCAATCGTCGACGCAAAAGCTCTAAAGGAAGCTGCGCTAAAAAACGCTGAACAGCTTGTTATAGAAAAATATTCACAAGAAGTAAAAGAAGCTGTAGATAAAATATTGGAACAGGACGACGCCCTTTCTGGCTTAGGCTTAGATGCTGGCGGCGACCTAGGCGGTGCCGACCTTGGTGGAGGAATGGACATGGATATGGGAGCTGACCCTCTAGCAGCAGCTGAGCCAACCACTCCGGGGCTCGG
>CETE01154023.1_pt1 | contig 11610 bp, 9 predicted proteins | sample 531241 | NCBI WGS metagenome assembly CETE01 (sample SAMEA2622336, study PRJEB7988) | marine metagenome | biome: marine biome (ENVO:00000447); feature: deep chlorophyll maximum layer (ENVO:xxxxxxxx); material: "saline water (ENVO:00002010), including plankton (ENVO:xxxxxxxx)" | depth 30 m
GGAAATATGCAAATAATAGGAAGCTCATATGTAGATAAAAGTTTATTCAATACAAAGTTAAATGTTGTTTATAAGCCTAATTTTGAAAAAATAAACTATTCATTTAGTGTAAATGGATCGATTGAAAATATCCCATCATCCTTAACGGAAGATTTATTTCAAAAAGTAAGATTAGATTATGAATCGCTCAGTTTAGATAGTTATATTGAATGTGAAAACAAAATAATTGATGGATCAAAGATTATTGTGAGACTAAATAGTGTTGATGTTAATTATAAAAATTATTCCACTCATATTTCAAAATTTCAATTTCCAATTAATTTAAACGGTAGTATAAAATCTATTAATACAGATTATTCAAAAGGTTTAGAAATGCTAAAAGATGAAGCTGCTAAAAATTTAATAAATATTTTAGGTAATAAATTTAAAGAAGAATATGATCGGATTGAAAATCAAACAAAAAATGAATTAAGATTGCTGGATGATAACTTAGGAATATCTGAAATTGATGATAAAATTGAGAAAGAGTATGATCGTATTGAGGATCAAGTTAAAAGTGAATTAAGAAGGTTGGATAATAACTTAGGAATATCTGAAATTGATGATAAAATTGAGAAGAGAATTAATTCGCTAAAAAAAATAATTTTTGAATAATTTTATGAGTATTGAATTTTATATATTAATTTTAATCTCATATCTTTTAGGTTCTATACCTTTTGGATTGATTATTTCAAAATTTAATGGTGTTGATATTCGCTTACATGGAAGTAAAAATATCGGCGCTACAAATGTTTTAAGAGTATTGGGAAAAAAATACGGTGTAACCACCTTTTTTTTAGATACCCTTAAAGGTTTTATTCCAACGTATTATTTCCCAATGTTTTTAATTGATAATCAATTTGATGACATTGGAATTCTATTCGGTATATTATCCATTATTGGTCATACATTTCCAATTTTCTTAGCTTTTAAGGGCGGTAAAGGAGTGGCAACAAGTGCTGGTATGTTATTTGGTATTGCACCCATAGCATTATTTATTGGATTTTTGATATGGATTCTCACGTTAATGATATCAAAATATGTTTCTTTATCATCCATTCTTGCATGTATAACTGCTTTATTAATAGTTTTATTTGATCAATCAAGTTCTTTAATTTTACAAGTTTTAATGTTTTTTTTAACAGTATTGATTATATTTCTTCACCGAACGAATATCGCAAGAATTATAAATGGCACTGAAAATAAAATTAAGAGAGAATAATAATATGAATAATATTACTGTAATTGGAGATGGAGGCTGGGGCACAGCTTTAGCTTTAGTTCTTGAACGTAATAATCACAATGTAACAGTTTGGGGTTATTCAGAAGAAAATATAAATTCAATTATCAAAAATAAGGAAAATAAAAATTATCTTCCCGGAATTTCAATACCAAGTAATATAAAATGGACAGCTTCTCCGGAAGAGTCGGTTTCCTCAGCAGATTTGATTGTTATTGTTATTCCATCAAAATTTTATATTAATACAATAGAATCATTTTTTCCTTTTTTTAATGATAAGCACTTAATTGTTAGTGCAACAAAAGGTATTGATCTTAATACTGGAAAAACAATGAGTGCGATTGCTGCTGATATAATAGGAAGAAAAATTAGTGTTCTTTCAGGACCAAGTCATGCTGAAGAGGTAGCAAAATCAATTCCTTGTGCTGTTGCTGTTGCATCCGAAAAATATTCAGAATCAGAACAAATACAAAAATATTTTATGAATGATTTTTTCAGAGTTTATACATCAACTGATTGTCTTGGCGTTGAATTAGGAGGTGCATTAAAAAATGTTATTGCAATAGCCGCTGGTGTTAGCGACGGATTAGGATATGGAGATAATGCAAAAGCAGCTATTATTACTAGAGGGTTGTATGAAATAACTAAACTAGGTGTAGCAATGGGCGCAAATAAAGAAACTTTTACTGGGTTAAGCGGTATCGGTGATTTAATTGTAACTTGTACAAGTAAACATAGTCGAAATAGAAATGCAGGTGAAAAAATTGGTAGAGGAGAACATTATTCTGATATTGCTAAGGATTCAATGATGGTAATCGAAGGTTTTGATAATTGTGCAGCAGCTGTAAAACTTTCAACAAAGTATGATTTAAAACTTCCAATAATTAATCAAGTTCAGCAGATACTATTTGAAAATAAGAATCCTGAAAAAGCAATGAAAGAACTCATGAATAGATCAGCTAAATCAGAACTATAATAACACTCGAATTTTATAAAATTAAAATAAATAACTATGATAAATAAAGGTAAAATATGAAAATAAAAGGATTTAAGGCATGGAGACCTGATGAAATATTTGTTAAAGATGTAGCATCTGTTCCCTATGATGTAGTGAATTATGATGAAGCACAGTTGTTATCAAAAGGAAATCCTAAAAGTTTTTTGAATGTTGTTCGAGCCGATATAAATTTCCCAAAAGATTATGATCCATATTCTGATGAGGTATATAAAAAAGCAAAATATAATTTAGAGAAGTTAATAAGCGATAGGATTTTAATTAAGGAAGAAAATGACTCAATTTATTTATATAGTCAAAAATTAGATGATCATATTCAATATGGTATTGTTGCAACTTGTCATATAGAAGATTATGAGAATGGAATTATTAAAATTCATGAAAAAACCAGAAAGGCAAAAGAATTAGATAGGGTGAAGTATGTTAAATCTCAAAATGCCCATACCGGACCAGTTTTCTTAGCTTACAGAGATTCAAAAAAAATTAATGATCATGTTGATAAATTAAAATTATCAAAACCCTTATATCATTTTGTTGCGGATGATAACGTCGAGCATACTTTATGGAAGTTTAATGAAAATTCAGAAATAATAAATGAATTCAAGAAAATACCAAATGCATACGTTGCTGATGGACATCATCGATCTGCATCTGCGGTTAAAGTTGGTATTGATAAAAGAAATAGTAATAGAAATCACAATGGTAAAGAATTATATAATTATTTTTTAGCAGTTCTTTTTCCCGAAAGTGAGTTAAAAATTTTACCTTATAATAGAGTTGTTATATCTATGAATATTTCCGTTGATGAATTTAGATCTTCATTAGTAAAAGATTTTATAATTGAGGCTAACGGCATTGATACACCAAGAAACCCTGGAGAAATATGCATGTTTATTGAAGGTGCTTGGAACACATTAACATTAAGGAATAAGGAAGATATTTCTGATCCTGTAATGAAATTAGATGTTAGCATTTTGCAAAATTATATTTTATCTCCAATTCTTGAAATTAATGATCCAAGAGAGAGTACAAATATTGATTTTGTTGGTGGTATAAAAGGAACAAAAGAGCTTGAAGACTGGGTGAATCAAGAGAAAGCGATAATGGCATTTTCATTATTTCCAACTTCAATGAAAGATTTGTTTGATGTTGCAGATGCAGGAAAATTAATGCCTCCAAAAAGTACGTGGTTTGAACCAAAACTTCGATCAGGTCTCTTAGTAAATATTTTTGAATAATAAATAATTTATGAATGATACTGATACTATTGCAGCAATAGCTACACCTCCTGGAGATGGAGGGATAGGAATAATTAGAATTTCTGGTCCTAAATCATTTGCCATTACCGATCAAATTTTTAAATCTTCTGATGGAAATAACTGCATTAATAGAAAGCATGGAACATTTAATTTCGGAAAAATCATTAATAGATCAAGTGATGTTATAGATCATGCAATTGTTTTGATAATGAGAAATCCAAATAGTTTCACCGGTGATGATACTGCAGAAATTCAATTACACGGCGGTGTTATTGTTTTAAGGCAAGTATTATCAATGATTTTAAAATTAGGAGCAAGATTAGCTGAAAATGGAGAATTTAGTAAAAGAGCATTCATAAATGGAAAAATTGATCTTACTCAGGCTGAAGCTATCTGTGACTTAATATCAGCTAGATCAGAAAGATCTTTAAAGATTGCAATTAATCAATTAGAGGGAGCTTTATCCGATGAAATTGAATATATTTATAATTTATTCTTAGAGATTACAGCAAACCTTGAAACAACAATTGATTTTATTGAGGATGAGCTACCAGAGAATGTTTTTAAAGGAATTTTTGATAAATTTTGTGAATGTGAATTAAAATTAAATGATTTAATTCATAATTGGAATGAAGGAAAGGCTCTAAGAGATGGTTTGGCTGTTTCTATTCTTGGTAAACCTAATGCAGGAAAATCTACTCTTTTTAATAAATTTTTAGGTTATGATCGTGCAATAACATCAAGTGTAAAAGGAACAACCAGAGATACTTTAGAAGAAAACTATATTTTGAATGGTTATCCTATAAAAATCATTGATACAGCAGGTTTAAGAGAAACGGAATGTTTAATTGAAACTGAGGGAGTAAAAAGAACTGAAAAGGTAATTAAAAATTCTGATTTTTTGATTTATGTCATTGATGCATCAGTTAAAATTGACCATGAAGAAATTAATAGGATAAATAGCTTTCCGCAAAATAAAACTTTGGTACTCCTTAATAAAATCGATCAAGGTAAAGTTGTGGACTTTAAAAATTCCGTTGAAATTTCTTTATTTGATAATAATAGCTTAAAGATTGTTAAAGATAAGTTGAATTCTTTAATAGAGAAAAATTTAAATTTGAATTTTTCTGATATATTAATATCTGAAAGACATAAAAATATTTTAGAGGAAGTAAATAAAGAAATTATTATTATTAAGAAATTATTTTATGAAAATCCTGAAACTAATGCGGTGATCATTTGTAATCATTTAGGAATAATTTTGAATATTTTGGGAGAGATTACAGGAAAAGTTTATCATGACGAATTATTGGAAAATATTTTTTCAAGATTTTGTATTGGTAAATGAATTTTTATTCAATGTTATGTAATATTGTATAAAGGTAAAAATTATGAATAGAGTAAATTTAAAAATAGTTGAATTTAATAAACTAAAAAAATCATCATCTATAAAATCTTTTTTTAATAGATCTATTATTGAGACTAATGCACTAAGAGTTGCAGAAAGAATAATAAATGATGTGAAGATAAATGGTGATATCGCATTATTTAAATCAATTTTAAAATATGATAATGTAAATCTTAATTCAAAGACAATTAAAATTTCTGAAAGTGACATTCAATCCGCAATAAAGTCTGTTGATAAATCTTTTAAAAATGCTGTGAATTATGCAATTAAAAATATTACAGAATATTCTAAAGCAAGCTTAAAGAAAAGTTGGAGTAAAAAAACTAAAAATGGTGGACTAATTGGAGAGAAATTTATTCCAATACAAAGAGTAGGAGCATATATACCAGGCGGTTCCGCACCCTTGGTATCAACAGCATTGATGACGGTTAAGCTTGCCAAAATTGCTGGAGTTAAAGAAATTGTTGCTTGTTCTCCGGCATCTAAAGATGGATCGTTAAATCCACATATTATTTATGCTCTTCATCAATCTGGTGCAACTGAGATTTTTAAAGTTGGTGGAGCTCATTCTATTGCAGCTATGGCTTATGGAACAAAAACAATTAAAAGTGTGAATAAAATTGTTGGTCCAGGTGGACCATTTGTTACAGCAGCTAAAAAAATTGTTTACGGAGATGTTTCTGTTGATATGGTTGCAGGTCCTAGTGAGATTGCAATTCTAGCTGATTCTTCAGCTAATCCAAAATTTGTTGCAGCTGATCTATTATCTCAAGCTGAACATGGCACAGGATTAGAAAAAGCTTTGTTAATATGTACATCCATAAAACAAGCTAAAGCTGTAAAAAGTGAAGTTTTAAATCAGTATAAAACTCTTAGTCGTAAAAAAATTATCAATGATGTAATTAATAATGGCATGCTAATAATTGTTGTTAATAATATTGTTGATGGAATTGAATTAATTAATGATTTTGCCCCTGAACACATGGAATTAATCGTAAAAAATCCGCATAAAATCATTCCATTAATAAAAACAGCCGGAGCTTTATTCATTGGTCCATGGACGCCTGAGTGTGTAGGTGATTTTATTGCAGGTCCAAGCCATGTTTTGCCAACTGGCGGTACTTGCAAATATTTTTCAGGATTAACTGTTGATGATTTTAGACGTAGAATGAGTGTTATCGAATATAAAAAAGAAGATCTAAAAGAATCATTAAATTCAATAAAAGTTTTTGGAAAAATTGAGACTCTTGATGCACATAGTAGATCTGCAACAATTCGTTTTGGAAGAGGAGATAAAATTGTCTGATTTAATTAGAAAATCTGTAGATAAATTAAATGAATATATTCCTGGAGAGCAACCTTCAGACAAAAATATTATTAAATTAAATACTAATGAGAATCCATATCTGCCATCACCGGATGTATTAGATATTTTATCTATGATTGAAATTTCAAATTTAAATAAATATCCTGATCCAAATTCAACATTATTAAAAAAAACAATAGCCGACTTGCATAGTTGCTCTGTTGACGAGGTATTTATTGGAAATGGTTCTGATGAAATACTCTCGTTGTCTGTCAAAGCATTTGTTGAAATAGATGAGGCTATTGGTTTTTTTGATCCATCTTATTCATTATATTCAGTTTTATCTGATATTGAAAATATTCGATATAAATTAATTGATTTAGATAATGATTTTAAATTTACTGGCCAGCTATCAAAAGAAATTAAACTTTTGTTAATTGCTAATCCAAATGCCCCAACTGGTTTATCTTTAACGAGCAATATGATTTCTAAGATAATTGATAATCATAATGGTGTATTACTAATTGATGAAGCATACGCTGATTTTGCTGGAAAAAATTATATTCATTTGGCACTTGAGCGTAACAATTGTTTGATTACAAGATCATTATCAAAATCATATTCATTAGCCGGAATAAGATGTGGCTATTGTATTGGTAATAAAAGACTAATTTCTGCTCTTAATAAAATTAAGGATTCTTATAATATTAATTATATTACCCAGGAAATTGCTAGAGTTGCTATATTAGACCAACGAACTATGAAAGCTAATGTTCAAGCAATTAATGAAACTAAGATTATTTTAAGGAATAAGCTCATTGAATTTGGATTTAAAGTTTTTGACTCTGATGCAAATTTTTTATGGACAAAACCATTAGGTATTTCGGCAAAAAAATTATATGAATTGTTAAAACAAAAAAATATCTTGGTTAGATACTTTAAAGATAATCCAAAAACAACTGATTATTTGAGAATTACCATTGGAACAGCACCTGAAATTTTTAAATTAATAGATGTAATAAATGATATATTAGGCAACGACTTGAAATGATTAAATTAGATTCAGTAACAAAAAAATTTGATGATAAAATAGTACTTAATTCAATATCATTAGATATAACTGACAATAAAGTTATTGGTTTATTAGGAAAAAATGGTGCTGGAAAAACAACTCTAATGAGAGTTATTTCAGGATTTTTTTTACCAGATGAAGGAATAGTAAGCATTGAAAATAATGACATTTCAATAAATCCTTTAGACGCAAAAAAAAATATTGGTTATTTTCCTGAAAGATGTCCTTTGTATGAGGATATGAGAGTTGATGAATTCTTAAAATTTCGCGCTCGAACAAAAGGAGTTCTTCCAAGATATATTAATAAAAGATTAAGACAAGTAAAAGAGAATTGTGATATTTCAGATTATGGAAAATTTCTTATTAAAAATTTATCTAAAGGTTATCGGCAAAGAGTCGGACTAGCTGATGCATTAGTTCATCACCCCAAAATACTTATTTTAGATGAGCCTTTTGCAGGACTTGATCCAAAACAAATAATTCATTTAAGAAAAATAATTAAAGCATTATCTAATGATCATATAATCTTACTTTCTTCTCATATTATGAATGAAATTGAAGTTTTATGTGATGAATTTATTATGATTGATAAAGGAAAAATAATTGCTAACGAGAAAATTAATGAAAATGATAAAAAATCTAATTTTTCGCAAAATATTCATGTTGAGTTAAATCTAAATATAAAAGACCTAAAAAATTTATCTACTAACTTTTCTTATTTAAAAATTAAATATGCAAAGGAGATTGATAGCGATTGGATTGCTATTGATTTAGATTTAGATAACAATAAAACATCAGTTAATTTATTGAGTGATTTATCTAATAAAGGTATCAAAGTGAGAGTTTTATATATAAAAAGACCTAATTTAGAAAACGCATTTATAAAACTTATGGATTAATTAGGATTGATTTTATGAGAGTTTTTTCATGTTTGTTAAAAAAAGAGCTCCGTTCTTATTTTTATTCTCCAATAGCGTATATTTCCTTATTTATTTTTTGGTTCTTATCCGGAATGAATTTTTATTGGGTTTTATTACAATTAAGTGAAGGAGAGCGAGCAATATCAATTATACAGTTATTGTTTTGCGGTCCTTTAATTATCTTTTCATTACCTGTAATAGTACCATTAATAACAATGAAACTGTTTTCAGAAGAAACTAAAACTGGTACATTAGAGCTTTTGTATACATCTCCTATAAATCCATTTAGTATAATTTTTTCAAAATTTTTATCTTCACTTGTTGTTTATTTTTTTCTTTGGATTCCTCTTATAATACAGATTTTTATATTAGATTTATTTTATAAAAATAATGGGGTAGATGTTTTTAATTTAGGTTTATTATTATCATCCTTCGTTGGTATTTTTTTTATAGGTATATTTTATATATCAGTAGGTTTATTTTTTTCAGCTCTATTTGATAATCAAATAACCGCTTCAATATTTAGTTTTGGATTATTATTTGGAGGATTATTAATTTTTATGTTTTTAGGAATTAATACTGAGAACATGAAAATTAGAGAAATTGGGAAATTTTTATCTACTTTTGATCATTTATATAATTTTTCAAGAGGAGTTATTGATAGTCGTGTATTAATCTTATATTTCTCTCATTGTATTTGGTTTTTATATAATTCATTAAATATTTTAGAATGGAAGAGATGTTAGATTAATGAAATTTAGTTTGAAAAAATTAAGAAGATTAAATTTATCATTTTTATTATGTTTATCTTATTTAATTGTAATAGTAATTTGCATATTAACATATTATAAATTTGTAAGAATTGACCTTAATAAATACTCTGAATTTTCAATTTCATCAAATTCTAAAAATCTTTTATCAAATATTAAAAAACCAACAAATATTTATTTAATTATTCAAGAAAAACATCAGCTATATATGGATCTTCAAAATATTATCGAGGAATATTCTTTTTACTCAGACAAATTAAATATTTTTTGGACCGATCCAGTAAAAAATCCTTCTAAAACAGAGGAATTGATTTATCTATATAAACTTAATTCATATCCAGCTTTAGTCATTGATAATGGAATTCGGTCAAGAGTTATTTATGATGAGGAATTGAGAGAAACTGATTTATCTGAAAATACTACCATTTTTAAAGCCGAAAGGGTTATTTCAAGTGCCATTTTTGAAATAAATAATAAAAATAAGCCAAAAATATATTTTACTACCGGTAATGGCGAGAATTTATTAGATGACTTAGATGATGGGGGTTATTCATCGATTAATATTGATTTAGAAACTCAATCAATTGATTTAAAATCTTTCAATCTAGACGGATATAATTCGATTCCATCTGATGCTAGTGCTGTAGTTGTTGCAGGGCCAAAAAGAATGTTAAGTAAAGCGTCTCTAAATATCTTAGAAAGTTATTTAAATAGTAGTGGAAGACTTTTAGTTTTAATTGATTCAAATTATGAATCTGGGTTAGATGAAATATTAAAAAAATGGGGTGTCTCTTTAACCTCAGGGTTTGTTTTTGATGAAGCACAAACTCTCAAAGGTAGAGATGTTAATATAAATAATTACGGAAAACACGAGATTACAAACGAAATAGATTTTTTAGTTAAATTATTGTTACCAAGAGCAATTATTCCTATTTCAAAACCTAATAATAAAGACGTCGATCTTCCAAAAGTTTCAATGCTACTAAGAAGCTCAAATGATAGTTGGATCGAAATGTCCTCATTAAATCAATATCCAAAATATAATGAATTAGATGGTGATATATTAGGACCAATCCATGTTGGTGTAGCTATTGAAAGAGGAGTTGTTCAAGAATTAGATGTGGAGATACCATCCTCCAAAATTGTATTAATTGGTGATTCGGATTTTATTAATAATGCTAATATTATTGATGGTAATAAGGATTTTTTTAGAAGATCAATAAATTGGCTTATAGATAGAAATAATCAGTTAGATATTTCTCATAAAAATATTAAAAATATTAAAATTTCAACATCTTCCCAGAATATAAAGGCAAACTTTATTATTTTTGTATTCGTTATTCCTTTTTCAATATTAATAATTGGTATCTTGATTTTAATATGGAGAAGAAAATGATCAGATGGAAATCATCATTTTTTTTGTTAATAACAGCATTAATTTTGTTATTTGTTTTATTTGATGTAATTCGAAATAATGAAGAATATTCCCATAATTCAATTGAATTAATCTCTAATGATTTAAATACTTTATCATCAATAACTTTTGTTAATTCTAATAACCAAATTTATTGTAAAAAAATAAATGATGATTGGTTTATAAATTCATCAAATCAAAAAATGCAAAAGGCCGATTCAACTATAATTAAGAGAATTATAAACTCCTTAAAAAAAATTAATTTACATCCAGAAATTAAATTATCTGAGTTAGCTGAAAATGAATTAACATTAGATGATTTTGGATTATCAAATAATATATCTTCAAAATTAATTTTAGATTTTGGTGTAAAACAAGCTGAAGTACTTATTGGTTTTCCTAAAAAATTAAGTTCGGATTTATATTTTTTACTTAACGATAATGATTATATTTTAAGCGGAACTTCTAAAATATTAAATTATATTCCAGATAATATAGATTCAATCAAAGATATGAAGATTATTCCTAGATTATCAGAAGAAATTCAAAGAATATCTATTAACTCTCAGTCTAAATACATAGAAATATTAAAAAAATCTGATAATGAATGGATTTTAATCCAACCAAGAAAAGGTGTTTTGAAAAGTATTGATATAAAAAGCTTTATAGATAAATTGAGCTCTTATCGAATATCAAATTTTATTGATTCAGAAACTGAAGATTTATCAATTTATGATTTTAATAATGATGCTGTAAAAGTATCTTTTTCAGGTATAACAGATGAATTATTTAGTTTAGCAATCAATAATAAAATTTTATTAGATCAAGGCTTGGTGTATTTAAGCAGAGGAAATAATAATGAAATTATAACCTGCGATGCAGGAATTTTAGATTATTTGCATTCTTCATTAGATAATTTTTTAAAATCAAATGTGTTTGATTTATCAATAATTCAACCAACCGCATTTATTTTTGAAAATAATAATACAAAAATAAATCTTTCTAAAGATGATAAAAATATTTGGAAAATGAAATCTCCTTTTTTTTGGAATTTAGACAATGAATCTTTAAATAAATTTATTTCATGTATTAATAATATGAAAATAACGAAATTTAATGTTTTAAATAATTTAAATAATAAATCTGTAAATTTAATTATTAAGTCAT
>CETE01095459.1_pt1 | contig 11555 bp, 7 predicted proteins | sample 531241 | NCBI WGS metagenome assembly CETE01 (sample SAMEA2622336, study PRJEB7988) | marine metagenome | biome: marine biome (ENVO:00000447); feature: deep chlorophyll maximum layer (ENVO:xxxxxxxx); material: "saline water (ENVO:00002010), including plankton (ENVO:xxxxxxxx)" | depth 30 m
TTTTTTAATACCCAAAAAAATATTTAAGTAAATTAAATCTTTTATTTTTTGTTAAAATGAGACTCCATAGAAATATTGCAGTTGGTATTATTGATGGTCTTGAGAATATCTTAATTGATAAGATAGCTTTAAAACCTGCATTAAATAAGCTCTTAAAAAAAAACAAAAAATGGGGAGCAAGAGATAGAAAATTTGTATTTAACATCATAATTGAAATAGTTCGCTGGAAGAGAAAGTTAATTGAAATTGGTAAGCTAGATATTAAATCAAACAATTTTTTATGGGACCTATTAGGACTATGTCTAATTACAAATAATATAGAATTACCAAACTGGGAGAAATTTTCAGCCTTAGATAAAGAGAAAATTGACCTTTCGTTCATACCAGAATCATCAAAGAGAGCTTTTTTACAATCAATCCCTAACTGGCTTGACAAATTAGGTTTAAAGACCTTTGGAAAGATAATTTGGGAAAAAGAAATTGAAAGTTTGAACAAAAAAGCTTTTATTTATTTAAGAATAAATACACTTAGAACATCTACACCAAAAGTTCAAAAACGATTAAATAAACATCAAATTAATACATCTTTGATACCTGGGTTTCCTGATACTTTAAGATTAAGTCAAAATATAAAATTAACAAATACAGAATTTTATAAGAATGGTTGGTTTGAAATTCAGGATATAAATTCACAAAGGGTTTCTATTTTTACAAATCCTAAACCAGGCATGTTTGTTATTGATGCATGTGCTGGTAGTGGTGGAAAAGCTCTCCATCTTGCAACTTTAATGCAAAATAAGGGATGTATTTTGGCAATAGAACCCTCTAATGAAAAAAGGAGGCAATTAGAGATTAGAACAAAAAGAAATGGGATCTCAATAATAAATAATGATACAAGTGAAAACAAAGATATTTTTAAAAAAAATAAAGAATCTGCAGATATCGTATTAATTGATGCTCCATGCAGTGGCCTAGGTGTATTAAAAAGAAACCCTTCAGCAAAATGGCATATGGACCCAAAACGAATAAATCAAATAATCAACCTTCAACAAGAAATAATTCAAAAGTATTCTATTTTAGTTTCAAAAGGAGGAATTCTGGTTTATGCAACTTGCTCTATTTTTCCAAATGAAAATCAAAACCAAATCAAACATTTTTTAAATTCAAAAAATGGAAAATTATTTACATTATTGGATCAAAAAACTTTTCTAACGCACCAGTCGAATGGAGACGGATTTTATATGTCCAAATTAATGAAGACTGGTTAAAGTTTTATTTTTTGTGAATAACTCTTCAAAAACTTGAGGTATTTAATAAGAGTGGTTTGAATAAAATGTTACTCAAATACATTATTTTTGAGTATTAATTTTTTCAGTATGTTATTGTTTTTTGGTGAGGTTTCTACCAAGATTTTAGTAGTGCAGACTTCTTCAATCCTCTCTAAAAAGAATATAGAAAAACTCGTTTGGCTTTTTGACAATAAACCCTTAATTAACACTCAAAAAATAAATGGTTTATTTATTGGACCCAGAGCATCAATGGTATCACCTTGGAGCACCAATGCTGTAGAGATTACACAAAACATGGGAATTAATGGTATTCTTAGAATAGAAGAATACTTCCCCAAAACTATGTTAGATACAATCGATAAGATGCTTTTTGAAGAATTTAATGGCTTAGATCAAAATCTTTTCAAAGTAGATATTGAACCAGAAAATGTTAAGCAAATTTTTGATATTTCATACTACAATGAAAAAGAAGGCCTGGCGCTTAGTAAAGATGAAATCAACTATTTAGAAGACCTATCAAAATATATAAAAAGACCACTTACTGACTCAGAAGTATTTGGATTTTCTCAGGTTAATTCTGAACACTGCCGTCATAAAATTTTTAACGGTAGGTTTATTATTGATGGAATAGAAAAAGAAAAAAGTTTGTTTGAACTTATTAAATTGACTTCGAAGGTAAACCCGAATTCAATTGTATCTGCATACAAGGATAATGTAGCATTCATCGAAGGCCCCATAATAGAACAATTTTCTCCTAAATCTTCAAATAAACCAAGTGTTTATCTAAAAGAGAGAATTGAGAGCGTAATTTCACTAAAAGCGGAAACACATAATTTTCCAACAACAGTTGAACCTTTTAATGGTGCTGCAACTGGGTCTGGAGGGGAAATTAGAGATAGATTAGCTGGTGGAAAAGGTTCATTACCTCTTGCAGGAACTGCTGTTTACATGACACCCTACTCTCGTATTAATAAAAATCAAAAAAATAATTTTAAAGAAAGAAAGTGGTTATATCAATCTCCTTTAGACATACTTATTAAAGCTTCTAATGGTGCCTCCGATTTTGGAAATAAATTTGGACAACCTTTAATTACAGGATCTGTACTAACCTTTGAACATAAGGAAAATAATAAAAAATGGGGCTTTGATAAAGTTATAATGCTTGCAGGGGGTATAGGTTACGGAAAAAAAAGTCAAGCACAAAAAGCAGTCCCAAAAAAAGGAGATAAAATAATTATCCTTGGTGGTGATAATTATAGAATTGGTATGGGTGGTGCTGCAGTTTCATCTGCTAATACAGGAGCATTTGGAACTAAATTAGAGCTCAATGCAGTTCAGCGATCAAATCCAGAAATGCAAAAAAGAGTTGCAAATGCAATCAGATCCCTAGTAGAAAGTGATCATAATCCTATAATTTCTATACATGACCACGGTGCTGGAGGACACCTTAATTGTCTTTCTGAATTAGTCGAAAATACAGGTGGTGCTATAGATATTGATAAACTTCCATTAGGTGACCCTACGCTTTCTAGTAAAGAAATAATTGGAAATGAGTCCCAGGAAAGAATGGGATTAATTCTCTCTCCTAAAGATGCAAAGGAATTAGAAAAAATTGCTTTAAGAGAAAGAGCCCCTTTTTATATTGTTGGAGAAGTAACAAATGACAATCACTTTTCATTCTACTCAAAAAGCAAGAATGAAACTCCGATTGACATCGATTTATCTGCTCTTTTTGGAAGTTCACCTAAATCAACAATGAATGACCAAAAAATATATTTTAAATATGAAGATTTACAATATTCAAGAGAAAACTTATTAAGCTATTTAAATGAAACTCTTCAATTAGAAGCAGTTGCATGTAAAGATTGGTTAACAAATAAAGTAGATAGGTGTGTTACAGGAAAAGTTGCTCAGCAACAATGTGTAGGGGAATTACAGCTTCCTCTAAGTAACTGTGGTGTAATTGCCCTCGATTATAAAGGCCAAAAGGGTATTGCTACATCAATTGGCCATGCTCCTGTAAGCGCTTTAATTGATCCTAAAATTGGAAGTAACACGGCAATAGCTGAATCATTAACTAATATTGTCTTTGCACCTTTAGAACAAGGGCTTAAAAGTGTATCATTATCTGCAAATTGGATGTGGCCATGTAATAATCCTGGAGAGGATACTCGATTATATGAAGCCGTAGAAGAATGCTCAAATTTTGCTATCGCTCTAGGCATTAATATACCTACTGGTAAAGATTCTCTTTCAATGAAACAAAAATATCCTGAAGATGAAGTTTTATCACCTGGAACAGTAATTATATCTGCTGCAGCTCAGTGTTCAGACATTAAAAATATCATTACTCCAGTTGCAAAAATTAATGGTGGTGATCTCTATTATATTGATTTTTCAAAAGATGATTTTCACCTTGGAGGATCTTCATTTGGTCAAACTCAAAACAAAATTGGTAACAAAACACCTAGTGTTCAAGATGCACAATATTTTAAAAAGGCTTTCAATGTTGTCCAAGATCATATCAAAAATGGTTTGATTTGTGCAGGTCATGATATTGGATCTGGAGGTCTTATTACTTCATTACTTGAATTATGTTTTCCTTCGACATCAGTTGGAATGACATTAGATTTTAGTTTAATTAATGAAAAGGATTTAATTAAAATTTTATTCTCTGAAAAAGTTGGTGTAGTACTACAATCCAATGAGGACTTAGAAGTTTCGTTTGCTAAAGAGGGTATTAATGCTGTAAAAGTTGGTACTGTAAACTTGAGTAGTGTATTAAAAATTGAAGAATTTAATTTACAGGTTAAAGAGTTACGAAAAATATGGATGAGCACTTCATCAAAACTTGAAACTAAACAAACAAAAAGAGAATTAGCTACCATACGTTTAGAAAACGTAACTAAACAACCTCTCTTATTTAGATTCCCCCAAAAATTTGATGGAAAAATACCAAAATATAAATCAAACAGAATTAAGGCAGCTGTTCTTCGTGAAAAGGGAAGTAATTCTGAAAGAGAAATGGCTTATATGATGGATCTTTGTGGCTTTGATGTCGTTGATGTTCATATGACTGATCTAATTGAAGGAAGAGAAAAATTAGATGAAATTCAACTTTTAGTTGCTGTCGGTGGTTTTTCAAATTCCGATGTTTTAGGCTCAGCGAAAGGATGGGCCGGAACATTTAGATATAATTCAAATGCAAAAAGAGCTTTAGAAAATTTTTTTCATCGTGATAATACCTTGTCTTTAGGAGTTTGTAACGGTTGTCAACTGTTTATAGAACTCGGTTTACTAAACCCTGATCACATTGAAAAACCTAAAATGCTTCATAATGAATCTGGAAAATTTGAATGTATCTTTACTTCAGTCAATATTTTGCCAAGTAATTCAATTTTTCTAAATGGTCTAGAAGGAAGTACCCTTGGAATTTGGGCTGCACATGGAGAAGGAAAATTTGTTTTCCCAAAAACTGAAAATAATTATCAAATTCCTGCAAAATATCTTTATAATGAATATCCGTCAAACCCTAATGGCTCTGAATATAATGCAGCTATGTTATCAAGTGTTGATGGTCGCCATCTTGTAATGATGCCTCATTTAGAGCGCTCTACATATCCTTGGAATTGGGGAATTTATCCGAATGAAAGAAAAGATGAAGTAACTCCATGGATAAAAGTTTTTGATAACGCGTATAATTGGTTAAAATAAGTAGGCTTCAGAATCTTCTTCTTTTGCTACAAAATATTTCCTATTTTGCAGTAAAATGAATAAAATGACACCAACAAGATTATTTGAATTTATTGAATACCAAAATGAACATGCCCCACTAGAAAAATCATTCACAACAAAGTATAATGGGAAATGGGAAAGTCTATCTACTGAAAATTTTATATCTCAATCTAGAGCAATTAGTAGAGCTTTAGTTGGTTTAGGTATAAAAGCAGGAGATAAAATTGCAATGATATCATCAAATAATAGATCTGAATGGAGTGTTATTGATGTTGGCTTACTTACCCTTGGAGCAGTAAATATTCCTATATATCCAACAATTTCATCTAAAGACTATGAATACATCTTAAATCATTCTGAAAGTATTTATTGTTTTGTTTCTGATCAAGAGGTTTATGATAAAGTAAAATCAATTCAAAAAAATGTAAAGTCTTTAAAAAAGGTATACAGCTTTGACAAAATCAAGGTTTGTCCTCATTGGTCGGAACTCTTAGATGAAGGTTCAAAAATGGATAATGATGATACTGTGACTAAAATGAAAAATCAAGTTAAATCTGAGGATTTAGCAACAATTATATATACTTCTGGCACAACAGGTGTCCCAAAAGGAGTTATGCTTAGCCATAATAACGTTGTTTCAAATGTTGTATCTGCTTCAAAGAGATTGCCGCTGACTATTGGTCAGGCATCTGCTTTAAGCTTTTTACCTGTATGTCATATTTTTGAGCGTGTTATACTTTACATCTATATGTTTAACAGCGTATCAGTTTATTTTGCTGAATCTATAGAGACAATTGCAGATAATCTTAAAGAAATTAAGCCAAATGTAATGACAGCTGTTCCACGTCTACTTGAAAAAGTATATGATAAGATTTATGCTCGTGGAGGAGAACTTACAGGTATAAAAAAATCTCTTTTTTATTGGGCAGTTAATCTTGGTCTTCAGTATAATCCATATGGTCAAAATGGAGCATGGTATGAATTTAAATTAAAAATTGCAAAAAAACTTATTCTCTCCAAATGGCAAGAAGCATTAGGGGGAAATTTAGAACTAATTTGTTCTGGAAGTGCTCCTTTACAATCTAGACTAGCGAGAGTATTTACGGCAGCAGGTATGACTCTTGTTGAAGGATATGGCTTAACAGAAACATCACCCGTAATTTCTGTATGTGACATGAGAGAGAATAAATTTAAAATAGGAACTGTAGGAAAGGTTATAGATGGAGTTGAAGTTAAGATTGCAGAGGATGGAGAAATACTTTGTAAAGGTCCAAATGTTATGATGGGGTATTATAAAGAAGAAAAAATGACTAAAGAGGTCATGTCTGGAGACTATTTTCATACTGGTGATATAGGAGAAATAGATTCTGAGGGATTTTTAAAAATTACGGACAGAAAAAAAGAGATGTTCAAAACCTCTGGTGGAAAATATATTGCGCCTGCTGTTATAGAAAACCAAATGAAACAATCTTTATTCATAGAACAAATAATGGTTGTTGGATCTGGGAGAAGAATGCCAACAGCAGTAATTCAGCCAAATGTTGATCATGTAATTGAATGGCTTAAAGAAAAAGGAATCAAATGTAACTCGCTTTCAAAGGCAATCCAAGAAATAATTCTAAAAGATGAAATATTGAAAGAGGTAGAAAATCATAATCAAAATTTCGGATCATGGGAACAAATCAAAAAAATTGAACTTACACCTGATGAATGGAGTATTGATGATGGTCATCTAACTCCTACAATGAAGCTTAAAAGAAAAGTTGTTACTGAAAAGTATAAAGATTTAATTGAAAAAATGTATAATTAGATTTCGATATAAAACTTATCAATTTGATAAGTTTTTTTTAATCATTTTATTATGCATGCATAGTATATTTTATTATATTTGGTATTATGAGTAAAGAAACTTTTGATAGTGCATTAAGATCTACTTGGCAAATGGTAAGTAAAATGTATAATAAAGAAGCAGGAAAATTTGATTCTACTATGGCGACAGGTTTTGCCCTTCTTAGTATTGATCCTGAAGGAACTCCTTCTACAACTTTAGGTCCAAAAATGGGAATGGAGCCAACTAGCCTCTCAAGACTATTAAATAGTATGGAAGAAAGGAAACTTATCTACCGTTCTCAAAATCCTAATGATGGAAGAAGTATACTAGTTCATCTTACACCTTTTGGTATTGACAAAAGAGAAGATTCAAAGCAGGTGGTATTACATTTTAATTCTGAAATAGAAAAAAATTTAAGCCCAAAAAAAATTAAATATTTTTTTGAAACATTAAATTGTATCAAAGCAATTGCCCAAGAATTTGAGCACTTTACTCCAACAATTTTAAAAGCAATTTAATTATGGAAACAACTGAAAAAAATCAATTAAGCGGTGGTTCTTTTATTATTGAAAATGATACTACTAGACAAATCTTTACTCCTGAAGATTTTAGTGAAGAACAGCTAATGATGAAAGCTGCTGTTAAAGAATTTATTGATCGTGAAGTTTGGCCCCATAAAGAAAGATTCGAAAAAAAAGATTACGAACTTACTAAAACCCTCATGGAAAAAGCAGGTGAGCTAGGTTTTCTTGGTATTTCTGTTCCGGAAGAATATGGAGGCTTAGGTATGGGATTTGTTTCTGCAATGCTTGTTTGTGACTATATTTCTGGTGCCACTGGTTCACTTTCTACTGCTTTTGGAGCTCACACAGGTATTGGAATACTTCCCATTACTCTTTATGGAACTGAAGAACAAAAACAAAAATACCTCCCCAAATTAAGTTCTGGCGAGTGGTTTGGATGCTATTGTTTAACTGAACCTGGAGCTGGGTCAGATGCTAATTCTGGTAAAACAAAGGCAATACTTTCTGCAGATGGAAGTCATTATAAAATAACAGGTCAAAAAATGTGGATCTCAAATGCAGGTTTTGCATCACTAATGATTGTATTTGCTAGAATAGAGGATGATAAAAATATAACTGGATTTCTAGTTCCTTATGATCCAAAAAATGGAATAAAATTAGGAGATGAAGAAAATAAACTAGGTATCCATTCGTCTTCTACTCGACAGGTATTTTTTACAGACACTAAAGTTCCTACAGAAAATATTCTAGGTGAAAGAAATGGAGGTTTTAAAATTGCTATGAATGCACTTAATGTTGGAAGAGTAAAATTAGGTGTAGCATGTATTGATGCTCAAAGAAGATTAACCTCTGAATCAGTAAAATATGCTAATGAAAGAATTCAATTCAAAACACCTATTTCACAATTTGGAGCAATTAAAGAAAAAATTGCACGTATGGCTACTTCATGTTATGTTGGTGAATCAGCATGTTATAGAGCAGCAAAGAACATAGAAGATCGAATAGACTATTTTATCTCACAAGGTATGTCTAAACAAGAAGCTGAACTAAAAGGGGTTGAAGATTACGCTGTAGAATGTTCACTTATAAAAGTTGGGGCATCCGAAGATTTGCAAAATTGTTCTGATGAAGGGATTCAAATTTTCGGAGGGATGGGGTTTTCTGCTGATACTCCGATGGAATCAGCATGGAGAGATGCCCGTATAGGTAGAATCTATGAAGGAACTAATGAAATAAACAGAATGCTATCGATTGGGATGCTATTGAAAAAAGGAATGAAAGGTCAAATCGATCTTATGGGTTCTGTAATTAAAGCTGCTAGCGCTTTCGGAGAAAACACAAGTAATCAAATAATTTCTGATAATCATCTCTCGCAAGAAATTAGCATCATCTCTAAATTTAAGAATCTGTTTTTAATACTGTTAGGAAATGTTTTCCAAAAATTTGGAAATGAATTAGAAAAGCAACAACAAATACTATTGTCACTTTCTGATATTTTAATAGAGATATACTTTTCTGAATCGGCTCTATATAGAACACTTAAAAATATTGACAACCAAGGAATCGAGTCACAAACTACACAGGAAAATATGGTTCAATTTTATGTTTTTGAAGCTTACAATATTATTAATAAAAGTGCTAGAGAGATAATTTTAAGCATTTCAGATGGAAAAGAACAAAAACAATTACTGAAAATTTTAAACGATAAATGTTCCTATAATAGACATCCAAATGTTATTGGTTTAAAAACTAAGATTGCTAACAAATTTATTGAAGAAAATAGTTTCTTTATTTGAAATAAATAACATTAAAATAAAGCACATAGATTCTATTCGATAAATATTGAATTTACGATAGATAGAAACATATTCTCACCCTCCAAACAAGTTAATTGACTGTTAATAAAGTCGGTGATGGAATTGGAGATAATTCAGACGATGATGCAAACGATGATGGGTTTTCAGATGGTCAAATATTTATTTCTAGACTTATAACATCTCTAAGGTTATTTGGAGTTAGGCAATATGGAAAATAATGAATATAGAAAATTATCCAAATGCTATAGTTTCAATCTTCAATAAAAACGGATTTATAGTTTATTCTAAAATAAATTACCAGAATCATTGAGCTGGAACATTTGATCAAACAGGAGATCTTCTTCCTGCAGGATCATATTATTATAGAATTGAGGTTCCTATAATGGAAGTTATTGAAGGGTGGTTGTATTTAACCTATTAATTTTATATATTATATTTTTAAAATGAAAAGTCCTTTACTCCATATTGACGAATTTCCTGAAAAAGTAAAATCAGTATATATTGGTGGAAAAAGATATACTCGTAAGGCATTTTTAAAAGCACAAACACTAGAAAAAAGGCGTGCAAAAAATGGACGGTTTAAGTCCATAACATAAATATTTAGTTTTAGATTTAACTTAATCCATATTTAACTACATCAAAAAAGTTATTACGCTTTCACGTCAATAGAATTTTTTTGACATACAAAGATGCTTATTCGAATGTAAATGAGAATCATTAAAAAAAAACTATTTTAAAAATATGATATATAGAAAATAGTCAGTAATTCTATTATTGGTTTTTTTATTAATTTAACAAAAAAGTATATGAAAAATCTTCTATTACTCATTTCCATTTTAACTTTGAGTTTCCCCGTTGCACAAGAAAAATATGATTTATATGATATAATCGATAACGTTTCTAGTAATCGCATAGAAAGAGATATTAAAACACTGGTGAATTTTGGTACAAGACATACCCTTAGTGATACAATATCAAAAAAAAGAGGAATTGGAGCTGCTCGAAGATGGATTAAATCGGAGTTTGAAAGAATTTCAAATGCTTGTAATAATTGTCTAGAAGTGTTTTATCAAAAAAACTACTTTACACCTAAAGATGGGGAAAGAATTGTTAAACCTGTATGGATAAATAATGTAGTAGCGATTCAAAGAGGTACATTAAACCCTAATAGTTTCGTAATTATGAGTGGAGATATTGACTCACGAATATCTGATCCCACAAATTTCATAGATGATTCTCCAGGTGCAAATGATAATGCAAGTGGTATGGCTGGCACAATAGAAGCTGCACGAGTTTTATCCAAATACACTTTTGAAAATAGTATCATATATGTTGGCTTATCAGGAGAAGAACAAGGACTTTTTGGGGGGAAAGGGCTTGCTGAATATGCAAAAAAGAAAGGTTGGGACATAATAGGTGTATTAAATAATGATATGATTGGAAATATTAAAGGAGTTGATGGAGTTATTGATAATAGAACATTTCGTATTTTTTCGGAACCAGTTCCTGCTAACGAAAAAGAGAGTCAAAGACTTGCTAGACGTTTTTATGGTGGTGAAGTTGATGGAATATCAAGACAGTTAGCACGTTATATTCAAAAAAATGTTAAAGATTTTATGCCTGAGATGAATCCCGTAATGATATACCGATTAGATCGTTTTGGAAGAGGAGGACATCACCGTCCCTTTAATGATTTAGGTTATGCAGGTGTTCGTATTATGGAAGCACATGAGAATTATATTATGCAGCATAATGATATTAGAGTTGAAAATGGAATTGCTTATGGAGATATAATTAAAGGGGTTGATTTTGAATATGCAAAAAAATTGACTGCCGCTAATGCTATCAACCTAGCATGTCTCGGATGGTCACCGCCGGCTTTAAAAAATTTATCAATAGGTGGGGTTGTAGAAGCTTCGGTAAAATTTAAGTGGAAAAAAATAGATAACCCAAATATATCTGGTTATAAAATTTATTGGAGAGATACTACATCTCCCACATGGGATTATAGTCGATATGTTGGTGATGTTTCAGAGGCTACTTTGGAAGGTATTGTTATTGATAATTTCTTTTTTGGAGTCTCAACTGTTGGGAAAAACGGTTTTGAAAGTCCTGTTGTATTTCCTAACTCAGTATTTAGAGATTAGATTAAACGAATTGAAGTGGTAACCTTAAGAAAATATTTAAAATATCTCCTTCTTTTTTTATTTATTTATTGTAGCAATCTCAAAACAGATTTGAGTGATGTTGAAATAATTTTTGATAATAATCTGATGTTATTTACAAAAAATTCAAAACCATACTCAGGTCAGATAATAGAACTTCATGAAAATAAACAAGTAAAGATTGAGATGGAAGT
>CETE01035561.1_pt1 | contig 11551 bp, 8 predicted proteins | sample 531241 | NCBI WGS metagenome assembly CETE01 (sample SAMEA2622336, study PRJEB7988) | marine metagenome | biome: marine biome (ENVO:00000447); feature: deep chlorophyll maximum layer (ENVO:xxxxxxxx); material: "saline water (ENVO:00002010), including plankton (ENVO:xxxxxxxx)" | depth 30 m
TTCCAGCTGGGCAAGGGCGTCCTCGAAGGCCGGTTCGGCGTTGGTGGCCGAATCTGGATCTTTGGCTTTTCGCATCTCGATTTTACAGGGGGTAGGTAAATAACCGTAATCTATATCTCTTCCCTTGGAAGGGGCCGAGTTCAAGCCGTTTTCGGGCCTCGGGGCACCTTCATTATCGGCCAAAACAGGTAAAGTTCGCTTATTTACCTCTGTTTTTACCCAAAGACTTGATGTAGAGGAGGATCGAGTCGATTTCGTGATCTTTAAGCACTCCAAGATACGAGGGCATGCCAACACCAGTTTTTTCTGTTTCGTAGCCGACAGTCACGCGTCTTCCGGGATCAAGAATGGATTCGCGGAGGTAGATTTCGTCAGCACTTTTTATAAAGGAACCATCGGTAAATTCGCGCTTTGAGTTCCAGAGTTTAATCCAGGAAGGGCCGACGGCGATTTGGGCTCCGATTCCGCCCGAAGTGGTGGGAGGTGGAGAAGTATCGCTCTCGTTAGTCGCATGACAGGCAACGCAACCGTAGCGAATTGACACTTCCTTGCCGAGGTCGGCAGACGGTTCAATTCTTTCTCCAGTGCTGGTGAGTGGAGAATCCCAGATCATATCAACCTCGTTGTCGGCAAAGCCTTTTGTGGTGAGGTCTATCTCTGGAAGTTCCCACAAAGAAAAGTAAGCGCTTTCGACCGCGGTGTTGTCGGGAAAGGGAAGTCGATAAGTGACACGAAGGCTGTGACACGGCTTCATATCAAGGAGGCCAAGAAATAGCCGTTTTCCATCTTTTGAGAGCTTGGCACTGGTGACGGAGACGGTTTCCTGCCCGGGTTCTCCGTCCAGCTTAAAATTACCGGAGCCATAGTTGTGGGTCTGCTGGTAGTTCCAGCGATCAACAGAATAACGGGATTGATCTAAAGCCAGTTCGGGTGCGAGCGGTTGATTGAATTCGAGTAGAACGCCACGCCGAGATGCTAGCAACTGTGTGGGAATCCATGAGGTCCGCCCCGTGGGGCGAACTCGAAACAGGCCACTGATTCGATCCCCGGAACTCCCCCAGATTTCGAAGCCGGTTAGGTAGAGGCGGCCGTCTTTGGGATGGACAGCTCCTTTGAGTAGACCGGATGGAAAACCCGAGAGAAGCGGGACGATGGCTCCCTGCCCATTTTCTTCGTTCAGAAAGACTTTGAAGATTTCGGGGCGGTTGTAGCCGATGTGGACGAGCGAGCCGTTGAGCGGGCCCATGTTGGCGTTGCCCTTCATCCAGATCTGGGAAGCCCCGGATTGATTGATGAAGTGGGGAATCCAAATTTCCGGTGGGGCAATGGGTTCCGGGTGAACGGCATTTTCTTTGAACTTCGCCGGTTGGAATCCGTAATACTTCTCCGGTTCGATGCGGTAGATGGGTGTGGCCGGTTTCCAGTGGCCCTGCTGGTCGCTGGATGTCAGAGTCCCGGTCTCCGGATCCAAGCCGATGTAGGGTTGCCGCAGCCCCGTGGCAATCACGTTGTAGGATCGTCCGTCGGGTGAAATCTTGACTATCGTCCCGTTGAGCTTTCCGCGAGTGTTTCCAATTTGACCACCCTTCGCGACGATAAATCCTCCGTCGGGCGTGGCTACCATGTCCATGGCAAACTCCCGAGTTTCGGCAGTCTGAGCAACAACGTTGGAGAAATTCTCGTAGAAATCAGCTTCACCGTTTCCATCTGTGTCGTGGAGGCGGGTGATACCGTTACGGTCTGAAACGTAGATTTCGTCGTCGACAACACAAACAGTTTTGGGCTCATGAAGACCGCTTGCAAATCGAGACCAAATCGCTGTTTTATGGCTTTCTTCGATGCTTTCCGTAATCCAGATATCGCCATCAAAGGTGCAGATTGCGGCGCGTCCGTCGTTAAAGAAATCGAGACCGGATAAGCGGACATTTCGTTTCCAGGGGTTGGGGACGGGGAGACCAATATCATCGAAGGTGAATGTCCCCTCCAAAGTGCCTGGCTCTATTATACTTTCGACGGTTTGAGGCCAAAGGCGTGTCGCTGAGGCTGAGGCTGAGGCTGAGGCTGAGGCTGCGCCATTAGGGTCTTGATCTGAGTAAATAATATCAACCAATTGAGGTCTGTCTGCCGGAGGGATGACTATGAAGTCGCTTGCTAGACCTCGACGAATCCCTCCAATCTCAACGCGAACTTTGTGTCGATGACTCAGTCGCAGATAGATCGGATTAGAGTGAGGTTGGATCGAAAGCTTACGGATAAATAGACCACCTTTGGGGAGTGCCGTGAGTGTTTCTGAGATTTCGGTATTTAGAACTGTGTATTTAATGGCAACCCCGAGTCCACCCGATTCGCTCGTCGTGATTTGCAGACCAGAAAATCGTCCGATGGTTTCAGGAATGGGACCTAACCCCACCTCTCCCTCATCTGATATTCCACGTTCTCTGGGGTCTTTGTTTAAAGCGGACTCATCAACTCCAACGCCCGGAAGAGCAGGTGTAGATGTGAGAATCGTGCCAATCGGTTTCGGCAGGCTTTCCTGTCCGGACGGTGCTTTGCGATTCGGGAGACGATAACTTCCCGGCCCCATACCGTCCATCTTAAGGTATTCGCCTTCATCGTTCTCTCGCCAGATCAGTGACCAGCGAAGAAGGTCCGGGTCAAAACAGCCGTAGTAACCATGGCCGATTTTTACGATGATACCACGTGGCGTGACGTTATCCGGCTCAGGACTTTCCCCGAATTCGCGAGCGTCAAGAGTCTGGCCAAAGAAAGGAAAACCCTCTTCAACGAAACTCCCGAAGGGTGAATCGATATTGAGGTGGGCTTGATCCTGGGCGCGACCAAGGGAAATAAAGCCGAATAGGGCCGTTAAAAACAGGGTAGTTCGGGCGCTCATGGGAGGCTTTAAGGTCAATGACGAAATCTATCCGATCAATAGCGCGATCAAATTTGTGATCTGCGCTTTAATGTTTCTACACTTGAATAGAAAGGCGACCAGAGTATTCAATCAGGGTTAGTTCATGTTTCTAAGGCTTACGGTTTTCAGTGTGATGCTGAATCTTGTCCCGATACTTCACACCACGGGTGCTGAAGGACGTCGTGCCGATGATGCGTTCAATTGGCCGCCTGCTTTTGAAGCCCTCTTTGGGAATCCGGTTATCAAGGAACGGAGTGGATTCGTTTTCAAAGAATCGGCGCTGGTATATGGAGCGGGTCGCTACAACGCCTACGATGGGATGATGAGAGGTTCGCAGCCTTCCGGGGTGGTAGTGTGTTCTCGGGAGGCATTGTCAGTCGAGCGTGCGAATCAGTTAGCGGCAGAAGCGTTGGCAGTCAGGTTTTACCAGTTGGTGCTCCAAGCTAATCGGCGGACGCGATACGAGGAACGTATGAACATGAGGGAGTTGATCCCGATGGAGAAGGATCGCTTTGTTGCTATCGCCTCGAAGCGACTGGTTGAAGAGTCGACAGGTTCACTCGAAGAGGACGCATGGTGGAATGTAAGGATGGGAGTTCCGGAGAGTGCTAGTAGTCGCTATCATCTAGTTATTATCAACCTCCACCACGACAAGGGTGACGGGAGAGTGAATCACGGACATTTCTGCTTTGGATTGAGAGAGATTGGCGGCGATGCGGAGCAGGATCTGGTTTTCGACTTTCGTGCGCCCTGGTATACTGATCGTCGACCGAGAGTGACTGAAGCGCTGAACCTCCACAATAAGCTTCGTCTGACGAGCGATACGCAGAACTTCTACGACTGGCTTTATACTCAGACTGAGTACAGGAATTGCTGGGTCAATTTGTGGTTTCTTCCAACGACGGAATCGCAAGTCACTCTCCTGCGCAGCTTTAATGAGCGAGGGATACAGCACGCGGCCGGAAGCTTTCGTCCTTTTAGGAAGAACTGTGCATCACTGGGCCTGCTGTTTTATTCCCGCCTTCAGTCATTTGCAGCGGATTCCCTGTTGAGGCGGGGACCATCGATTGATTTTCCTGTCGGAGTCGGAAATCGGTTGAAGGCATTATACAGTGGGCTGCCCTTTTTTCGGGTCGAAAATATGACCGTGGTGAATGGTCGGGAGCCAACTGCTAAATCTGAGATTCATCATGCGCAACCGAGTCGCTCTTCTTCACGCGTGTTTCGTGAACTGCAGAAAGCACCGGGAGTCAACTAACCAGCCATTGGATTTCGCGAGGGTAATTTGGCCCGGATTTAAGTGGCAGATTCGGGTGACGTTTAACGATCAGGAGAATAGCATGATGATCAGATTAGGATTCACGCCCGCGGCGATAATGGCTACCGTTAGGACAACCATGGCAGCCCGCGCGGGTGCACTCACCGGAATGCTGGAAATCTCCTCGCCGCTATCTTTATCCGAAGCCGTGGCAAAGAATACTGGTACTGCGATCTTGAGGTAATAGTAGAAGCCGGAAGCGGCACCAATCAGGCCGATGATGAGAAGTGTCCAATTACCCTGATCCGCGGCGATCTTGAAGACAAAAAGCTTCCCGTAGAATCCAGCGGTCAGTGGGATTCCGGCCAGTGAAGCCATCGCAATAATCAGCGTGAATGCAAGGAAGGGGGAGCGCTTGGCAAGGCCCTTATAAGAGTCGATTTCCTCACCCGCGATGCTATTTCGTACGGTCGTAACCACAAGAAAAGCCAGCAAAGTCATTAAGAGATAGGCACCAAGGTAAAAGGTCACCACCACCGCCGGTGAAAGGCTGCCCGCTGAGCTCTTGGTGGGGGCAGATGCCAGTGCCACAAGAAGAAATCCAGCATGAGCCACGCTTGAATAAGCGAGGAGTCGCTTAAAGTTTTTTTGCGGCATGGCAGCTAAGTTGCCCATGATGAGGGTAATACCGGCGATTATGGCAAGAACTAGGCAGACTTTCTCGGCGAGAACGTCGCTGGCTAGGAATGGGCCAATCAGTCGCAGAAAAATGATGAAGCCTGCTGCTTTAGAACCCACTGAGAGAAACGCTGTGATGGGAGTTGGTGCACCCTGATAGACATCAGGTATCCAGAAGTGGAAAGGAGCTCCACCTACTTTGAAAGCAAGCGCCACTAGAATGAGGGCAAACGCAAAAAGCGCAGCAGCAGAATTGAATTCAGGATTTGCAAGGGATGAAGCGATTTCAGAGAGTTGCATGCTACCTGTGATACCAAACAACCAAGCGAAACCGTAGACGAGAAAACCAGTCGAAAGCGCACCGAGGATCAGGTATTTAACACCGGCTTCTAGAGAACCGACGTTGCGCCTCAGGTAAGTCACGAGGATATAAAAAGTGATCGTCACGGTCTCTAATGAGACAAAGATACTGACGAGATTGTTTGCTGATGCCATTAGCATAAGACCAGCGCAGGCAAAAACAGGAAGGGCGAAAAACTCTCCGAGGCCAGACTGGGGATGGGCGCCTTTTTCGGGGTCAGCTGTCTGAGCAACGACGATGTGACGAAAGTCTACAGCCATGATCAGAACAATGATGGTAGTGATGACCGCAATTCCCTTGTAGAAAAGAGAAATCTGGTCGTTGGCAGAATAAAACTGCCAGAAAGCGCCGTCGGTTGACTCCGGCCAATTCACGGCAAAAAGGAGGCCGAAAACAATGAGCAGGCCCACCATACCGATCCAGGCGATGGAGCGCTTATCTTCTATCTTGGCAAAAGCATCAACCATCAGCATGAGTAGGCCAAGGGCGACAACGATGATTTCCAGAAAGTAAACCGGCATAGATTGAAAAGTTAAATCAGTAGAAAATTAAAAATAGAGAGAAGCTCACCCAATGGTGGTGAGTATCATCACGACGGCAGGGCGGATGTATTGATTCAAAATTTCAGGAACGAATCCCACAGCCATGAGTGCGGCGAGGAGGATTAGGAGCGGGAGACGAGTGCCCCAACCAACGTCGTCCGGTGCTTCGACCTTTTTCGGAATGGGGCCCATAAAAATCGAGCGATAGGCGCGAAGCATATAAACCGCAGAAATGACCACGCCCCAGAGTGAAATGATCGTTGCCCACTGAATCCAGCCGAAACCATCTTCCGCGCCAGCGAAGGCTCCGATGAAGACTTCAACCTCTGCGGCAAAATTGGCGAAACCAGGAAGCCCAGCTGAGGCGAAGGCCGCAAATCCAAAGATAAGGGTCAGCTTAGGGACCTGTTTGCCGATACCGCCAAGCTTGTCAAAAGCGAGGGTTCCGTATTTCTCTCGGAGCCAGCCACTCATAGCAAAAAGAAGGGCGATCGAAATGCCGTGCGCAAACATGAGCAGCACGGCACCTGACATGCCCAATTCATTTCCTGCGGCTAGGCCGAGGAAGATATAGCCCATGTGCATCACGCTGGAGTAACCCAGCATGCGGTCGAGTGACTTCTGGGCGATGGTGACCAGTCCGATGTAAATGATGTTTCCAAGCAAGAGGAACAGGATGACATTGAGGAGAGATTCCGCACCTGAAGGAGCAAAAGGGAGGGCCACGCGAATGATTCCATAGAGGCCAAACTTCTTTAGAACGCCGGCGTGCAGCATGGCGACCGGAGTGGGAGCCGCGGCGTAAGCCGGGGCTGCCCAGCTGTGAAACGGGAAAAGGGAGACAAGAATACCAAAGCCAACCAGGAGGAGGAAGAAGACCCAGTTTTGCATTTGCGATGTCATTGGGTTTTCAATGGCCAATGCAGTTAGTTCTTCGATGTTGAAGGTTGAACCGCCCAGTCCACTGACAGCAAGAATAAGACCAACCAGCAGGACCAAGGACCCTACTCCCAAATAGATCGTGATAGTCCAGGCCGTCTTGAGCCGGTCACTCCCCGCTCCGAAAATACCGATCATGAGGAATGTCGGGATTAGAGCCAGTTCGTGGAAGGCGTAGAGGAAGAAAAGATCAGTTGAGCAGAACGCTCCCAAAGCGCCTCCACCGATGAGAAGAAGGGAGAAGTAGTAGAGGCGTGGATGGCGCTCAAGTTCCGCTTCCTTGGGTGAAACAAGGACCGCTGCTACCATCACGATAGCGGAAAGCAGAAGCATAACGAGGCTAATTCCGTCGAGACCAAACGAAAGGCTGAGGGATGGGAAGCCAGCAAGCTCGAGCAGTGGCCTTGTTGAGACCATCTGCAGGGTTCCCTCAATGCTCGTGCTGAATTGGATGGCGGATACCAGACTCATAATGAGCACCAGCATCGAAGTGCTAAGGGCAGTGAAGCGGGCAGGAGCTCCCATTCCTATTGCCAATGCGGCGAGGAGTGGAAGGAAAACGATAATTTCGAGAATACTCACGGCTGTCCGGGGAAAGGGTTAGTCAGGAAATAAGAAAGATGATGAGAGCCACGACGGAGATGGCGAACATGAAGGCGTAGGTCTGCACATTGCCCATCTGGAAGATGCGAAGAATAGATCCCGCGGTCATCGCGGTCATGGCGGGGAAGCGGGCTATGATTGGTTCGATGAGGTAGCGGTCGAGAAGATCGCAGACCTTCCCAAGACCGTCCTGAAAGATGGCAACGATTTTCCCGTAAATCTCGTCAACATAGAAGCGATTGGCGAAGGGAGGAATTGAAACCGGTTCTTTGTCTTTGCCTTTGTATAAGTAGATGGCGCTACTCACACCGACAACAAGGCCGATTAAAGAAAGTGTTGCCGTGATACCGAAGTGGCCAAAGAGATGCTCGAAGTCAGCGTGGCCGTTAGCCATCAGTGGCCCGGTTAGGAAGTCGTAGGCCGAGAAAATGGCCATGAAAGCGAGCAGAACTAGCGGTAGCCACATGGTCGGTCCAACCTCTCTGGCGTGACCGGCGTCTTCGGTGCGCTGCTTTCCGAAGAAAGTGACGATGACGAGGCGAGTCATGTAGAAAGGAGTGAGAAATGCGACAATGATCGCGATTGTGTAAGGCCCCCAAAGCTTCTCGTGATGGGCAGCTTCAAGAATGGCTTCCTTACTCCAGAATCCTGATGTAAAAGGCACTGCGATAAGAGCGGCCGTGCCGATGACAAACGTGATAAAAGTGATGGGCATCTTCTTGCGAAGACCGCCCATCTTCCAGATATCCTGCTGATGGTGACAGGCATAGATCACAGCGCCGGAACCGAGAAAAAGAAGCGCCTTAAAGAAGGCGTGGGTATAAAGGTGGAACATGCCGGCGCCGCTTCCATGATGGATGCCCTGAGCCATGATCATGTAGCCAAGTTGTGAAAGCGTAGAATAAGCAAGGATGCGCTTGATATCGTTTTGTTGAAGGGCCATCAGCGCAGCAACAAGAGCGGTGACGGCCCCGATCCAAGTAATAAGAGTGGCGGCCACTTCTGCGCTCTCGACGAGGAAGGTGACGCGAGCCAGCATGAAAACACCAGCGGCGACCATCGTAGCCGCATGAATCAAAGCGGACACCGGCGTGGGACCCTCCATCGCGTCTGGTAACCAGACATGAAGAGGCAATTGGGCCGACTTGCCAATTGCGCCGCAAAAGACGCAAAGGACGGCAATGTTGAGCAACTTGGCGTTTTCAATACCCCCAACGGCACCGGCAATCTCGTTGAAATAGATTGAGCCTGTGAGGGTCCAGACCATCAGGATGCCGATCATGAAACCAAAATCACCGATTCGGTTGGTAAGAAACGCTTTTTTTGCTGCATCGGCAGCGGAAGCCTTTTCAAACCAATGGCCAATGAGAATGTAGGAGCTCACTCCGACGAGTTCCCAGAAGATGAACATCATGATGAAGTTGTCCGCGAGGACGATGCCCGTCATTGAGAACATGAAGAGGGAAAGACCAGCAAAGTAGCGTGACTTGCCGGCGTCATCCTTCATGTATGCGAGGGAGAAAAGGTGAACAAGAAAACCGATCGAGGTCACGATCAGCATCATTCCGCGACTGAGATTATCGAGAGTCAATCCGATATCAATTCTCAGCGCTTCACCCATGTCGATCCACGCGAAAGATGTGGCGACGAGATCTTCACCAGCAGTCAGCCGGATGCATAGGAATAAGGTGATGAGCGCGGAACCGGTCGACACTAGTGAAGCAAGGCCAGACCAGCGCTTCAGCCCGAGTAAGATTGAGATGGCCACGATGAGAGGCAACAACAAAACGGTCCAGGCAGTGGTAGTCACATCCATGAAATGGTCAGTCAGAAAAGCGGTTTTTAATTTCTCATCGTGTTGAGCTTTCCGACATCTGTGGTCTCCCGTGAACGGAAAAGAGCAACGATGATGGCGAGGCCAACGGCCACTTCAGCAGCCGCAACAGTGATGATAAAGAAGAGTAAAACGTGGCCTTCGTAGTTGGGCTGACCTTCCTGAACGTTGAATCTTGAGAAGGCAACGAGGGTTAGGTTGGCGGCACTGAGCATTAGCTCTAGGCACATAAAGATGATGATGAGATTGCGGCGAACCAGCACGCCTGCCAGACCGATTACAAATAGCAATCCGCTGAGAATAAGGAAGTGGTCTAAGGTGAGCGCTGAATCCATTTCGTCAAAAAAGTGTCTTATTTCAGTTCTCTCTTACTGAGCACGACCACGCCGACCGTAGAGACTAGCAGAAGCACTGCGACTACTTGAATTGGGAACCAGTAAGTGCTGAAAAGAAGTTCACCGATTCGGTGGACGTCGGAGTTACCTGTTCCCTTCACTGGGTCGATGGGAGGAAGCTTCGCTGAACCAACTTCACTACGCGTGATGACTGTGACTATGAGGGTCGCAAAACTGACCACGACCACGATCGAGGTACCCAGCGTAAATACCGGAAAGCGTTTATTTTCCGCTTTCGGAATATCCAGCAGCATGATGATGAAAAGGAAAAGGACCATGATAGCCCCCGCATAAACGAGAATCTGGAGAATGCCCACAAGGTAGGCATCCAACTGAATAAACAGCGCGGCCAGACCGAGAAATGAGATAATCATCGAGAAGGCGGATGAAACCGGGTTTCGATTCACCACCACGCCGATGCCGCCTATCAGTGTCATGGCGGCGAAGATGAAGAAAAAGAAAGTCATCCAGAGTAGGCGATTCGGTTAAATTCTTATAAGTTCGGGCTCTTCAGCCGCCCCGCTACTTGAGTTCGTTCCACTTGTTCACCAAGCCGACGCGAACGCCACCAATTTCATAAAGCTTTTCTTTATCGTGGACCATTTCCCCACGACTGGTGCCGGTGATGGCATAGTCCTTGCGGAGATAGATGGCTTGCTCTGGACAAACCTCCTCGCAGAATCCGCAATAGATGCAGCGGATCATATCGATATCGAAAGTTTTAGGACGTTTTTCCACTTTTGCCCATTTGTCATCGGAAGGAATCTCTTCCGGCTTGATCGTGATGGCACGCGGCGGGCAGATAAATTCGCAGAGCTGGCACGCGACACAGCGTTCGCGTTCCTGTTCATCGGTCACCAGTGCAGGCGCACCGCGATAGTAATCTGGCAAATTGGCATCCCACTTCTCTTCAGGATACTGCATGGTAACTTCGGTATTACCGCGGAGCATTTTGAAAAAGTGACCAAGAGTGATGCGCAGGCCTTTGGCTAGCGCAGGGAGATAGAGGTGTTCCCACCACTTTAATTTAGGACGATCAACGACAATGGCCATGGTTCGGAATATGGTTGGAGTTACTTGAGCCACATTAGCAACAAGGCGGTAAGAATCACGTTGGCTAGAGCCAGTTCAAAGAAGACCACCCAGCCCAGTCTCATGAGCTGGTCGTAGCGGAAGCGGGGCAGTGTCCACCGCACCGCGATGAAGAAAAGGATAAATAGGATAACTTTGCCGAAGAAAACTCCGATGTGAATTAGTCCATGCCAGAAGGGGACTTCGGCGTCGGCGCTTTCCGGAGTAAGCCAGCCGAAAGGGAGGCTCCAGCCACCAAAGAAAAGAGTCACGGCGAGACCCGAGCCAATGATCATAGCCGCGTATTCTCCGAGAAAGAATAATGCGAACTTCATCGAGCTGTATTCGGTGTGATAGCCGGCCACGAGCTCGGTTTCGCATTCAGGAAGGTCAAAGGGAAGGCGGTTGGTTTCTGCAAACATGGATGTCGTAAAAACAACAAAAGAGATGAAAAGGGGAATGGTTAGAAGCCAGCCCTTCACGCTTAGGCCATCACCCCACAGAGGAAGTAGGGCCCAACCATTCTGCGCCTGCTCCATGACGATATGGCCAAGGTTGAGCTCTCCGTAAATCATGAGCAGCGGAACAATGGAGAGGCCGAGTGAGATTTCGTAGGAAATCATTTGGCTGGTCGAGCGAACGCTACCGAGAAACGGATACTTCGAGTTGGATGCCCAGCCGGCAAGGACAATCCCGTAGACGGTAAGTGAGGCGACGGCGAAGACGAAGAGGGGACCGACGTCAAGGTCAGCGATCACCATCTTTTCCCCGAATAGTTTGCTGCCAAACGGAATCACCGCGCAGGTCAGCAAGGATGGAATCATGGTGAGGGCGGGTGCTAGCCAATAGTAGCTTTTACGAACGTGATTCGGCGTGAAGTCCTCTTTAAGAAGAAATTTAATACCATCAGCGACGGGTTGCAGTAGGCCGGCAGGGCCGACACGGTTCGGGCCAAC
>CETE01055180.1_pt1 | contig 11543 bp, 11 predicted proteins | sample 531241 | NCBI WGS metagenome assembly CETE01 (sample SAMEA2622336, study PRJEB7988) | marine metagenome | biome: marine biome (ENVO:00000447); feature: deep chlorophyll maximum layer (ENVO:xxxxxxxx); material: "saline water (ENVO:00002010), including plankton (ENVO:xxxxxxxx)" | depth 30 m
AGTCATTTAGGAAGACCAGGAGGAAAGAAAGATGGAAAGTTTTCTCTCGATGTGGTTGCCCAAAGACTCAGTCAAATTCTGAATCAAGAAGTTAATTTTGTTGAGGATTGTGTAGGAGATAAAGTTTTCGATGCTGTTGAAAATTTAGCTAATGGAAGGGTCGTTCTTTTGGAGAATGTAAGGTTTTATTCTGAGGAAACGGAAAATGATTTGGAATTTGCAAATAGCTTAGGATCTTTTGCTGATGTTTTTGTTAATGATGCATTTGGAACAGCACATCGAGCTCACGCATCGACATCAGGAGTAACAAAATATGTTGAAGACTCTGTGATGGGTTTTCTTCTTGAAAAAGAATTGCAGTATCTTGAGGGGGAATTAAAAGATCCCGAAAGTCCTTTTGTTGTTATTCTTGGTGGTAAAAAAGTATCTGACAAAATTGGTGTGATCGAGGCGCTTATTGATAAGGCAGACGTTATTTTAATTGGCGGAGCAATGCAGTATGCATTCAGGAAAGCTCAGGGGTATTCAATTGGAGAAAGTTATGTTGTTGATGAAGATATTCCTATCGCGAAGGCTCTTTTAGAAGAGGCTGAGTCAAAGGGTGTTAAATTGATTCTTCCTGCAGATAGTCTAGAAGCCGATGATTTTTCGAATGACGCGAATACAAATAACATAGATCCCTATGAAAATGGTGGATCAATTAGGGACGGATGGGAAGGTTTAGACATTGGGCAACAGGCTATTAATGAATTTACATCTATAATCAACTCAGCAAATACGATTCTCTGGAATGGTCCAATGGGAGTATTTGAAATTGATGCCTTTTCCAATGGTACCAAGAGTTTAGCAGAAGCCATCGCTAAAAGTGACGCTCTCAGTATAATAGGTGGTGGAGATTCTGTAACTGCTATAAAGAAATTTGGATATGCAGATGATGTAACCTTTATCTCTACTGGCGGTGGAGCCTCACTAGAGTTACTTGAGGGTAAAACGCTTCCAGGGGTGGATGCCCTAGACAACTCCTAATCAATTCTTAAAAGAAAATTAAATTAACCTAATAGAAAATATATTTATGAACCGTAAACCAATAATAGCTGCGAATTGGAAGATGAATAAAACGCCCAAGGAAGCTGTTGAATTTGTAGATTTATTTGAAAATCATATCGGTGGATCCACTGAGGTTGATATTGTTTTGGCTCCAGCCTTTGTAGCTCTTCCTGCTGTTAAAGAATCATTAGCAAATAGTGAAACTACTATGTTAGCTGCCCAGAATTGTTATTTCGAAGAGAGTGGAGCGTTCACTGGTGAGATTAGCATTGGTATGCTACAAGAAATAGGAGTTGATTATGTGATAATTGGTCATAGTGAAAGACGAGCTATTTTTGGGGAAGATGATTCTTTAATAAATGCAAAAGCAAAAGCATTACATGAAGCTGGTGTAAAACCTATAGTATGTATTGGAGAAACATTGGAAGAAAGAGATGGGGGTAAGATTGAAGATGTGCTTAGAAGGCAAATTGAAGAGGGTCTTAATGGTTTAAGTGCAGAAAAGATGCCGGAAACAGTAATCGCCTATGAACCTGTGTGGGCAATCGGTACTGGAAGAACAGCAAGCCCTGATCAGGCGCAGGATGCACATGCTTTTACAAGATCAGTTTTAAAGGATATGTTTGGTGAAGATGTTTCTGAAAGTATTCGTATTCAATATGGAGGAAGCGTTAAGCCTGCGAATACTGAGGAGTTAATGGCTCAGCAGGATGTAGATGGAGCGCTTGTAGGTGGGGCTAGCTTAGAGGCTGAAAGTTTCTCCGAAATATGCAAAAATGCAAGTTGATGACTTTTATCAGTCTTTTTCTCATGAGCTTAATTTCATCCCTTGTGAAACCAATATAACTCCAAGTACACTACTTAAAATTACATAAAATACGGCGTAAAGAGTATTCCCATTTTTTATTAGTAACAGCACTTCATGAGCAAATGTTGAAAAAGTGGTAAATCCACCAAGAAATCCTATGATAATCAACAATTTAGCGTTGTTATTATTTTCCCATATTGCGTAAGCCAAACCAATTCCAAAACAACCGAGTAAATTGATTATTAATGTTGAAAATGGAAAATTTCCCTCATTAAATATTTTTTTAATTGTATTTCCTAACCCCCATCTCGAAATCGCGCCTAAAAAACCACCTAGGCCAATATATAATAAAGAGATGATTGATTGCATGAATTGAGTAGATTAACCTCTGACTCAATCAAGTCCAGTATGAGCAAAAAAATTATTGTAGCGTATTCAGGAGGTCTCGATACCTCAGTACTCTTATTATGGCTGAAAAACTATTACAATGCTGATGTTATAGCATATTGTGCAGATGTTGGTCAGGCAGAAGAGTTAGATGGTCTTGAAGAAAAAGCCCTAAATACAGGTGCTTCAAAATGTTTCATTGGTGATTTAAAAGAGGAATTTGCCAAAGATTACATATTTCCAATGTTTCAAGCAGGAGCGATCTATGAGGGTAAATATTGGCTTGGAACAAGTATTGCAAGGCCCGTTATAACAAAAGGAATGATTGATATAGCGAAGCAGGAAGGTGCCACTTCGCTTGCTCATGGGGCAACTGGTAAAGGAAATGACCAAGTGAGGTTCGAATTATCTGCTGCATCATTAGCACCTGATATGGAAATGATAGCCCCATGGAGAATGGCGGAATTTAGGGAGCAATTTCCTGGTCGAGCAGAAATGATTAGCTATGCAGAAAAAGAGGGTATTCCTGTGCAAGCGAGTGCGTCAAAACCTTATTCGATGGACCGTAATCTTCTTCACATAAGCTTTGAAAGTGGAATTCTAGAGGATCCTTGGTATGACGGCAGTATTGATGAATTAAAGTCAATGTATGTTCTTTCTGTGTCCCCTGAAGATGCCCCAGATGTTGCAGAATATATCCAAATTCTATTTGAGAAAGGAAATATCGTAGGTCTTCAATTTGATGGTATTGAGGAGGCGATAACGGATCATAATTTAAAATCATTAGGCACTAAAGGGGGCTACCAGATTCTTTCTCCTTATGCGGTCATGATCCTACTAAACATGATAGGTGGAAGAAATGGAATCGGGAGAATCGATATGGTAGAAAATAGATTTGTTGGTATGAAGAGCCGAGGTATTTACGAGACTCCTGGAGGAGCGATCCTGTTTGATGCGCACCGTATCATGGAGAGTTTAACCATGGACCGTGAGGTAATGCATATCCGAGATTCATTGATTCCTAAATATTCTGAACTCGTCTATAATGGATTTTGGTTTTCTCCAGAAAGAGAGGCAATTCAGTCATTGGTTCTAGAGAGTCAAAAAAATGTTTCTGGTGAGGTTAGGCTTAAGCTGTACAAAGGTAACGTTATTGCAGCGGGGGTAAAAAGCGATCTGAGCTTGTATAACGAGGATATTGCAACAATGGAGGGAGGAGCAGAGGAGGCTTATAACCAGGACGATGCGACTGGATTTATTCGTTTAAATGGTCTTAGATTGAAAACTCACTCGCGTAATCAACCAGAGGAACTTTAAAGATAATTAGTATCTTGGAATTTCTTGATCAATTTCTAATGCCCACCTATCAATTCCTCCTGAGAGGCTAAAGGCGTTTTTATAACCTTCTTCTCTCATGTATTGAACGGCATTTAGGGACCTTATTCCATGATGACAATAAACAACAAAATAATCATTAGGATTATATCCCTTTGCACTCAAAGAGTTTGCAAATTCGCTGAGTGGTATAAGCTCTGATTTTTCGATCATACATATAGCCCGCTCTTCGGTTTCTCTACAGTCGATTAAAGTTGGGTTTTCTTTTGTCGAATCTTTCAACCACAATCTAAGCGAACCGGGATCTATTTCCATGAGTTTAAAGACTTATTCAAAGTCATTAGGGTTCAACTATGACAGGTGTACCTATGGATACGTTTTGGAAAAATATTTGAGACATTTTTTCGGGCATTCTAATGCACCCATGAGAAGCTGGGTAACCCGGAATGTAGCCAGCATGCATTCCAACTCCACCTTGTGTGATTCGCATAAAATTTGGCATCGGGGCACCCTCATAAATTAATCCAGGAGGAGGTACTGGTTGTTTGCGTAAATCAACGTCATCATTTACTATCGTCCCATCAGGAGTTTTCCAAACACCATATATGTTTGAGATATGATCTGCATTTTTTTGAAGAATCTTATAACTTCCTGAAGGGGTTCCAAACCCCTCTCTTCCGCTAGAAATTTTAGACACTCCGACCAATGTTGTCCCTATGTAAAACCTTGCCCTTTGCTGCTCTAAATTAATTCTTACTAGAGGTTTCCCTTTTGCATCACCTGGATCCCAATACGAGACAGTATCAATTGGGCCTTTGAGTTGGGATATTGGGATATTGCCTCCTACAGCTCCGAGATATGTAGTATTACCAGTGCCAAGTCCATATGGATTAAAGGAGCATCCACCAATAAAAAGAACCGAGCTTATGGCAAGAATGAATGAATTTATAGTTTTGTTCACTTAATTTACTTAATTGCTAACAGAATATAATTAAGTTTACTTAATAGCTTTGGTCAAGAAGTTGAAGAATTCTAATTAGCATTTTTATTAATCATAAATAACTTCATAATATTTCTATAAAGACTCAATAAATGCCGACCTACGATTACTATTGCGAAAAGTGCGAAAAAACATTCGAAATCTTTCAATCAATGAATGATAAAAAGTTAAAAAAATGTATCGATGAAGAATGCAATGGATCGGTTGAGAGATTGCTAGGTACAGGTGCGGGAATTATTTTTAAGGGGTCAGGATTTTATGAGACGGATTATAGGAGTGAGTCTTATAAGGCTGGAGAAAAGGCCGATAGTGATAAGAAAAAAACCACCAGTAGTGATTCAAAAAAAGATAAAACGGAAAAAAAGAGCAAGAAAAAGAAAAAGAAAGAATAAGAAATTAATTTTTTAATTTAAAAAATATTGTGCCTCGATTAAGACCATTCGTTAAGGGTTGCTTAACAAATATATTTTGCTTAATTATTATAGGCGTTATTATCTGGATTCATTTTCTTATATTATCAGGAGAAGATTTGAGTGATGTTGATTTCGGAGAAGATATAAAATCTCCACCCCGAGATATTCTTTTTAGAGCAAATGAGGTTATTAATTCTGGTCGTCCATTTGAATGTAGCGAAAGGGCATTAAACCAGTATTTAGGGGCATCGATTCTTGGTAAGGAGATCAATTCTATTGCGAAATATATTAGATTTGAAAGAGTTGCAGTACGACTGAGAGATGGAGAGTTTGATCTTATCTTGATCAGGAGAATAAATGAAAAAAGACTAACTTTTAGCGCACGATTTCAAATTGTATCTAATATGAAAGGGATTGAGATTTCTGTTAAATCAGGAAAGTTTGGAAATTTACATGTGCCTGGTGGTTTTGTGTCACTGTTGTATCCAAGTGTTTTGAGTGTTACAGAGCTGCTTGAGAAAGAAAAAGAAATGCTTACACGTCCAATTTCGGTTACAATTAAAAAAGATTGGTTGCGACTGGCTCAACGAAATAAATGAATATTTTCAATATTACAGAAATTAGAAAGTATTTTTGTACAATACTATTGATTGCTTCATCAAGCCATCACGCCCTTCCGCAAAATAAACCATTGATTCAATTAGAAGATAAAGGGGTCAGTAGAAGCTCATCACGACAGTTTATTGTGCATGGAGATGATAGTGCTGCCCGAGGGGTAATGTGTGTTTTTAGTGAAAGAACAAAAAGTGGTCTTTTGAATGTGCTTAACTTACCTGATAGATGGAATTATCCAATAGTTCTGCACATAAGGGGTGATATTAGAGATTTAAATACTGGTAGGTCTATTAGGCCGAGTGTTTATAAACTGCCAGGAGATAGATTTAGGTTTCAAATTGATGTTTTTCTTGGAGATAAATTTAAAGCCGAATCTTTAGAAGAAGAGCTAGTTCAAATTCTAATTACGGAATTAATTATTCGTAGCCAAAAAAGAAGAAATATTCCCAACAAAACTGCATTCATTCCTGATTGGATAAAAATAGGATTAACTCAGGTTCTTAATGGAGATAGCAAAAAGTTGAATAGCTCAACGATATCAAAATTTGTCAGAAGCCACAAAATACTGTCTTTGAGGGAAATTTTAAAATCGGATATTAAGAGTATGGATTCAATAACTGAGGAGGTTTACAGGGTTTCTTGTGGAGCTTTAGTTTCTGTTTTGCTTAGTCAAAAGCAGGGGTCACTACGATTACAGAATTATTTGTTAGATGTTGATTCTAAACACAAAGAATCTATGGAAAAATTGAAAGCTGTCTTTCCAGAGGGCATCAATGAAATAGAGAATCTTGAAGAATGGTGGAATGCAGAGTGTGCAAAAATAGCAACTCCTAGTGCTATTGATATTCTTAATCCTTTGGAAACCGAAGCATTACTAGTTGATTGCCTGAAAATTAAAATTGTTCAATCCCAAGATACTAATATTGATGAAGAAAAGAAAAAAAAATTTGGTAAAAAAATAAAATCTTTTTTTACAAGGCCCGATAAGAATAAAAATACTGGAAACCAGGATACTGCTAATCAAACTAAATATGATTACATGATATATAATTTGAAAGATTATAAAGAATTTGTAGGCCAAGGTGGCGCTAATATTGGATTAAAGATTACCGAGACTAATCTTCTTAAATTGAGTTATCGAGCTTTTCCATTGTATAAACCAATTATACAGGAGTATCAAAAACTTATTATCAATATTGGTGCCGGCCGATTGAAGAATGTTGGTAAGAAAATAGATGAATTAGAATCTATACGTTCCTCAATTGTTGAATCAGCAAACGATGCAAGGGATTATTTGAATTGGTTTGAGGCAACAAGAATAGATAAAAGAAGTAATAACTTCACTGAATATCAGCAAATATATAATGAATTAAAGCGTCCTCTACCATCTAGAAAAGACGAACTTTCTGAATATCTTGACGAACTGGATAAAGAGTTTAAAAAATAGACTGAACTATAAATCATTAGATGCAAAAAACTGATTTTCATGATGCTGTCGAAGAGGTTTTGAAATCAAACTCGGACTATTCGGCAGATTCTTATTATTTTCTTCAAGAAGTTCTCCTGCAAGCTGTTGAAAAACAGCGGAAAATGTCTGGAGGAGAGAATAAGCATGTTTCCGGACTTGAGCTTTTGGATGCTTTTCGTGAAAGAATGTTAAAACAATTTGGACCTATGAGTATGACCTTATTAGATGAATGGGGGATCTATAGAACTCAGGATGTCGGTAAAATGGTTTTCAACTTAATCGAGGTCGGTGCCTTTGGTAAGAGTAAACATGACCAGCAGGAAGATTTTGAGGAGGTGTATAATTTTCATGAGGCTTTTGTTTCTCCTTTTTTACCAAGAAGAAAAAGAGTCAGTAAAGAAGGTTAATGTTCTCTGGGTTTAACTAATGGATGATATTAATTTTCCTGATTACGTAACTGATCAATTTAAGCTAGATAATGGCCTGAATTTTATCATTAGGGAGGATAGATCAAATCCTGTAGTTAGTCTTCAAGCATGGTGTGAAACCGGATCAATACATGAGGGGCAATTTTTAGGTAGTGGTGTTTCTCACTTTGTAGAACACATGCTATTTAAAGGTACTGAAAATCGTGAATCACTTAGTATTGCTCAAGATATTAGTTCTATTGGGGGTAATATAAATGCATACACGTCATTTGATCGTACTGTTTATTACATCAACTGTCCTTCGAGCGGGCTAATTACTGCCAATGAAATACTCAAAGATATTGTTTTCAATGCAATAATTCCTAAAGCAGAGTTTGAAGCCGAGCAAGAGGTAATCAGAAGGGAAATCTCAATGGGGCGCGATGATGCTGATAAAGTTGCCAGTCAAGAAATGTTTAGTACTTGCTATTGTAGGCACCCATATGGACTTCCTGTAATTGGTTATTTAGAGAATTTTAATAACCTGAAGAGATCTGATGTCAAAAATTACTATCAGGAACGGTACGTCACAGATAATATCTTTATTGTCATCTCGGGTGATTTGGACCCGGAGAAAGTTAAGTCTCAAGTTAGCACTCTTTACGAAGATGTTATTAGAAGTTCATCCTCGCCAGTATTCATTCCGCCAGAACCAGTTCAGTTAGGTAGAAGAGACAGCTTTATTGAATATACTAATCCTATTACGCGATTATGGATGTCCTGGAAAATTCCAAGTATCACTGACCCTGATATGCCTGCCATAGATATAATGTCTGTGATACTTGGGCATGGGAAAAGTTCAAGATTGTTTCAATCGCTCAAGGAGAAGAAGGGGTTGGTTCATAATATTAATGCCTATTCTTACACTCCAAGCCATGCTGGTATTTTCGCAATTGGCGCGGGTGTTGATCCTTTAAATAAAGCAAGTGCAGAAGAAGAGATCTTTAATGTGTTAAAAGAGGTTAAGGAAAATGGCGTTAGCAATCATGAAGTTAATAAAGCCAAAAGAATTTCTTTGGTTTCCCAGTTGGATTCGTTGCAAACTGTACAGGGTCAAGCTGCTGACCTTGGATCAAATTGGGCAATAACAAGGAACGTTAATTTCACACAGGAATATATAAGAAAGTTATCTTTAGTTAGTGCTGATGATATTAGAGATGCAGCATCGAAGTACTTTAACAATGAATCTTTGTCCGTTATTGAGGTTGGGAAAAAAAATAAATCTAAAAAAAAGAAATTAGAAAATATAAATTCAGATAAAAAAATAGTTAAGCATACTTTAGCTAATGGTTTTTTGGTTTCAATTGAGGAAGATTTTCGTTTGCCAATGATTGCATTTAGCTGTGCTTTTAAAGCCGGACTACTTGCAGACCATCGTCACGGGCAGGGGATGACTCAATTGCTTTCAAGGGCCTTATTGAAGGGAACCAATAAAAATGAGGCTGATCAGATAGCAGTAAAGATTGAATCACTTGGGGGTAATATTTCGGTAATAGGGGGTAATAATTCTTTAACTTTAAATTCAGAATTTTTATCAAATGATTTTATTCAGGCAATTGATATTGTTTCTGACGTGATTATGGATCCGATATTTCCTCAATCTGCAGTTAACAGAGAGAAGGAAACTTTGTTGTTGGACATCGAAGAGGAGAGGGAAAGCCCTCTGAGCTTAGCTGCAATCGTTGCCAGAGAAAATATATTCGGTAATCATCCTCATAGATATTCAAGGCTAGGTACTGTTGATGTTATTAAAGAATCGGATTCTGAAAAACTTCTTAAATTTTACTCAGAATACGGAGTTTCGAACAATGGTGTTATTACCTTATGTGGCGCTATTGATAGCAACAAGGTTATCAATAAAATCGAGGATTGTTTATCCAATATAAAGACAGGCGAAGCAATGAATACAATTTTCGACGATCCTCAGTGGCCTTTGAAGGAAAAGGAAGTGGAAATTAAACATCACAAAGAACAGGCCGTTGTGATGATAGCTTTTCCTGGATTAGATATAAATAGTGATGAAAGAGCGACGATAAGCGTCATAGAAGAAATTGCTGGAGGTATGGATGGTCTTTTATTTACACGAATTAGAGAGGAATTAGGTCTCGCTTATTATGTTGGAATGAGTCAGATGGTTGGATACTCAAGTGGAAGTATTTTATTTTATGCAGGTACAAATTCTGAATCTGTTTTAAAGGTACAAAATGAACTTAACCTGATTATAGGATCATTGATTAAAGAAAAAATTGGAGAAGATGTTTTAACAAGGGCAAAGAATGCATTAATTGGAAAATATGCGTTATCAAAACAATCCTTGTCCGCTCGATCTCAATCTATGGCACTCAACCTTCTCTATGGCCTTGGTGAAAGGTATGACGATGAAAACATTGAAAAAATTAAAAGATTAACTCCTGAGGATCTGCAAAAATGTTGTCAAAAATATTTCGATACGGCCTCAAAAGTTACAGTGCAGGTCATTCCTAACAATAAATAAATCTTTTGGATAAAATTAAACAGTTTAAAGATCCAAAAATAGCGATAGTGGGCTGTGGTGCTGTTGGTTTGTTTTACGGTGCTAAGTTAGCATTGTCAGGGCAAAATGTTCATTTTTTAATGAGAAGTGATTACGAGCACGTAAAAAGAAAGGGGATAAAGATTGAATCTATCAAGAATAAAAACGAATATTTGTCTAATCCATTAGTGTATAATTCACCTCATGAAATTGGGCCATGTGATTTGGTGATTATTGCAATCAAAGCAACAGATAATAATTCTCTGGAGAATTTAATTCCTCCGTTATTGAATAAAGAAACTGCAATATTGACTCTTCAAAATGGTCTTGGTAATGAACAATTTCTTGCAGAGAGGTTTGGTCAGAATCGTATAATGGGTGGGCTTTGTTTTGTTTGTTTAAATAGAACATCGAGTGGAGTTGTTAAGCATATGGCCCAGGGTGCAATTAGCTCCGGTGAGTATTCTGGGCTTCCATTACCTAGGACTCATGACATTGCTTTATTATTTAAGAACTCAGGAGTCCCTTTTTTAGTAGCTGAATCTTTAATTGAACAGAGATGGAAGAAATTAGTATGGAACATCCCTTTCAATGGAATTTCAATTACCGCCGGTTGTATTGATACAGAAAAGATTTTAGAGGATGAATCGCTTAGTTTTCTTGCTCAGGAATTAATGAAAGAGGTTATTGATGCGGCTAATTTCATGGGAATTACGTTATCTGATTCTCTAATAGAGCATAATATTCGGGAGACTAAAACGATGGGAGCCTATCGACCATCAAGTGTCATAGATTTTGTTGAGGGTAGGCCGGTTGAGATAGAAGCAATTTGGGGGGAGCCATTACGTTCCGCAATTAAAGCGGGTGCGGATATGAAAAAATTAAATGACTTATATCATTCTATTAAAGCTTTAGATAACGATAGAACCAAAGTTCTAGATAGTTGAAAAGGGCTTAAATAAGCTTTATTGAGGAATTTCTCTTGAGCGAGGTTCCCTTTTGTCTGTTGTTGCTGAAGAAGGCGAGGTTACAAATGGACCTCCTTCTAAAGGAACTGGCTCTGAAAAAGCAACGTCTGGCATGTCACTAGTTTTGCCCGCTAAAGGAAAGTCTTTTCGAAGTGGATAGAAAGGGTAGCCCTCCCACATAAGAATTCTACGCATATCAGGATGACCAGAAAAGGTTAACCCAATCATGTCAAATGCTTCACGTTCATGCCAATTTGCTGTGGGCCATAAGCCTACAACACTAGATACTTCTCTTTCTGATTCATCCACTCCCGCTTTTATCCTAAGATGGCATGAATCAGAATAGGAATATAATTCATACACTACTTCGTATCTTGGATTGGTACCTAAATTATCAACTGCGGTTAAATCAACAAGATAATCGAAACCAAGATCTTTCTTACAAAAAGTCATAATTTCAATTAAACTGTCTTTAGTTACAGTCAGGGATAATTCATCTCTAAAAGAATTTTTTAAAAGTATA
>CETE01005447.1_pt1 | contig 11504 bp, 18 predicted proteins | sample 531241 | NCBI WGS metagenome assembly CETE01 (sample SAMEA2622336, study PRJEB7988) | marine metagenome | biome: marine biome (ENVO:00000447); feature: deep chlorophyll maximum layer (ENVO:xxxxxxxx); material: "saline water (ENVO:00002010), including plankton (ENVO:xxxxxxxx)" | depth 30 m
GTGTATTTTCCTGCATGGGTTATTGGTAAGTATCCCAAAATGAAAATTATGCAGGTTTCTCACAACACAGAACTTGCAGTAAGGTTTGGTTCTAAGGTTCGAAACATAATTGATTCCCCAGAATATAAACAAATCTTTGGCGATGTGAAACTTCGTGAGGACTCCAAAGCCAAAGGTCGTTGGGAAACTAATCAAGGTGGTGAGTATTATGCAGCAGGAGTTGGAGCTTCCATCACGGGCCGTGGTGCGGACTTATTGATTATTGATGATCCACACACGGAACAAGACTCAATGTCGGATACGGCAATGGAACGTGCGTATGATTGGTATACGTCTGGTCCACGACAACGTTTACAGCCTGGGGGAAGTATTTTAGTGGTTATGACACGATGGGCAGAAGATGATTTGACAGGTAGATTATTGAAGGCTCAAGCTGAACCTAAAGCAGATAAGTGGAGACAGATTTCATTTCCCGCGATCCTCGACTCAGGGAACCCAGTATGGCCAGAATATTGGGAGTTAGAAGAATTAGAAAAGATTAAGTCCAGTATTCCGATTCGTAATTGGTCTGCTCAGTATATGCAGAACCCTACCAGTGAAGAAGGTGCAATTTTAAAACGAGAATGGTGGCAGGCATGGAAAGGACATATTCCTAATTTGATGCATGTGATACAAAGTTATGATACGGCGTTTAGTAAAAAAGAAACGGCAGACTATTCAGCGATTACAACTTGGGGTATTTTTTTTCCAGAGGAAGGAGGCTCACCTCATATGATTTTATTAGATGCTATCAAAGGTAAATTTGATTTCCCAGAATTAAAAGCAGTAGCGTTAGCGCAGAATAAATATTGGGAACCTGAAACAACAATAATTGAGCAAAAGGCTAGTGGTGAACCATTAACTCAGGAGTTTAGACGTATGGGTATACCTGTTGTTCCCTTTGTACCAAGTCGAGGTAACGACAAACATACTCGTGTAAATGCATGTGCTCCTGTTTTTGAAAGTGGTCAGGTATGGTATCCGTTTGGTGAAAAGTTTGCTGATGATGTTATGGATGAGTGTGCCGCATTTCCGAATGGTGCAAATGATGATTATGTTGATTCTACCACTCAAGCTGTGTTAAGGTATAGGCAAGGTAACTTTATTGAGTTATACTCAGATCATAATGATTTAGAAGAATTACCTCCAAAGGAATATAAATATTATGAGTAGTGAAACTGAAGAAGAATTAAAAAGAACCAAAAAATTAAAACTGTTAAGTAAAGCATTTGGAACAGCTGGTTCTCTAGAAGATTTAGTAGGGCAAGCTTTTAAGCAACCTGCTTTTAAAGCTCCAAGACATCAAGATACAATTAGAAAAAGATCGCAGGATCTACGACCAAGTAAAAAACAATTTCGTATTGTTGGGCGTAAAGTTCCTCAGATAGAATCAATAACTGAAATGTTAGTAGAAGATGAATTTACACCAAAAAAAATAGACCCTGATATTAGACGAGTTAAAGAAGGTGACTTTATTCAAAGCCGTGGGTGTAAGTTAGCTCGTAAAAAGAAAACAAGGATTACATAATGGATGAAGAAGAAAATTTAGAAGAGCAGGTTGAACCTGTAGACGTGGCCGTTGAAGAGCCGACTGATGAACCAATGGAAGAAGAGGCTCCTCCTCAAGAAGAAAACTTCTATAAAAATTTAGCAGAAGACATGGATGATTCTGTACTAACAACCATATCGTCTGACCTTATCTCTGAATTTAAAAAAGATAAAGAGTCTCGTGGCGATTGGGAGAAGTCTTATATTTCTGGATTAGACTTACTAGGTTTTAAATACTCAGAAGGAGGACAACCGTTCAAAGGTGCCAGTGGCGTGACACATCCTTTATTATCCGAGTCTGTTACACAATTCCAAGCGCAAGCCTATAAAGAGTTACTTCCACCTGATGGACCAGTACGTACTCAAGTGGTTGGTGACATGTCAAAAGAAAAAGAAGATCAAGCCACTCGTGTAAAAGAATTTATGAACTATATGCTTATGGACAAGATGGAAGAATATACTCCAGAGTTTGATCAATTATTATTTTATTTACCGTTAGCAGGAAGTGCGTTTAAGAAAATTTATTATGATGAAACTCGTGCCAGAGCCGTGAGTAAATTTGTCCCAGCCGAGGATCTAGTAGTACCGTATTATGCGAGTGATCTCATGGATTGTGAACGAATTACACATGTAATTAAGATGACAGAAAATGATGTTTTAAAAAAACAAAAAGGTGGTTTTTATCGAGATGTAGAGTTAATGCCTACACAAGAAGAGAATGAGGTTGATGAAAAATACAATGAAATGGAAGGGATCACGAGCCAAGGACCAAGGGACTATCAGTTTAATATTTTAGAAATGCATGTTGATTTAGATTTAGAAGAGTATGAGAAACCTAATGCAGACAAAAATATAAAAGTTCCGTATATTGTGACTATTGATGAAGGTTCACAAGAGGTTTTAAGTATTTATCGTAACTTTAAACCTGATGATGAGATGTTAAGTCGTAACGAATACTTCGTTCATTACAAGTTTTTACCGGGTTTAGGGTTTTATGGCTTTGGTTTAATACACATGATTGGTGGTTTGAGTAAAACTGCCACTTCTGCATTACGACAATTGCTTGATGCAGGTACTTTAAGTAACCTACCAGCTGGTTTTAAGTCGAGAGGCATACGTATTAGGGATGATGAGCAACCGTTTCAACCCGGTGAGTTCAGAGATGTTGATGCACCAGGTGGTAATATCAAAGATCAGTTTCAAATTTTGCCTTTTAAAGAGCCAAGTAACGTACTTTTTCAACTTTTAGGCTTTGTTGTGCAAGCAGGACAGCGTTTTGCGGCGATTGCTGACATGGCAGTTGGAAATGATGCGCAAAATAGGGCCGTGGGAACAACAATTGCACTATTAGAACGTGGTTCTAGGGTCATGAGTGCAATTCACAAGCGTTGTTACTACTCAATGCGACAAGAATTTAGACTTTTAGCTAAAGTTTTTGGTACATACCTGCCTCCGATCTATCCGTACTCTGTTTATGGGGGAAATAGACTGATAAAAATGGCAGATTTTAGTGATGAAGTGGATGTTATACCTGTGGCAGACCCTAATATCTTTTCTATGGCGCAAAGGGTGACATTAGCGCAAACACAATTACAAATTGCACAAAGTGCACCACAATTACACAATGTTCGAGAGGCTTATAGACGAGTTTATGAGTCATTAGGGACAAAACAAGTAGATAATTTGTTAAAACCAGAAAAACCACCGATTCCTAAAGATCCTGCGATTGAAAATGCAGAAGCTCTACGTACAGAAGTACCTACAGCTTTCCCACAGCAGAACCATGATGCGCATATAATTTCACATGCAGCGTTTATTAAGACACGAATGGTACAAATTAATCCTGTGGTATATGCTTTACTACAAGCGCATATTTCAGAGCACATTTCTATGAAAGCAAGAGCACAAGTTGTAGCGATGATGGGTGAAGAACGCCCTGATTTGTTAGAATTACAAAAAACAGATCCTGCTTTATTTCAAGTTGAGTTTGATTCTATGGTTTCTTTGAGAGTTATGGCCTTGACACAAGAATTACAACAAGCAGAAGAGATGACGGAAAAAGGTGATCCACTTGTTGAATTAAAACAAAGAGAACTTGATCTTCGTGCTATGGATATGCAAAGAAAATCAGGTGAGTTTATGACAGAAGAGCAACGTAAAGCTAGTGAGTTTGAACAACGTATTGATTTAGATAAAATGAAAAGGGAAGATTCTGAGGATGCATCAAAAGAAAGAATACGTATTGCAGATGAGAAACTTGGCTTAAATGCAGTAAAATTAGGTTTACAGGATTTAAAAAATGAGTGAAGATAGACTAATAGAACCTAAATTAAAAAAAAGAAAAAAATATGGTGATAGGTCTGAGTATTCAAAGACAATTAAAACTGATAAAGGTTATACAAACGTGCCTTCAATGTATGATGGTCAAGAGTATGATGAGGATTTTTTGACTGAATTATACAAAGATAATAAAACAGATCCTGAAACAGGAAGAAGAGTAAAAACTTATAAAACAGTTGAAGAAGCGACAGTTGCTGCTAAACGTAGATCCAGTAGATTAAAAGAAGGCGGTATGAGTGGTTGTCCGCACCGAGAAAACGGAGTCAAGAGTGATATTAAGGGAATCTCTGATATTCAAGTCAAAGGTAAAAAGTTTATAGGTGTCAGATAAGCTTGAAAAATTAATAAATATAATTATCTTTTTGTGTATTATAGAAATTATGATACATTCTGTAGAAGTAATAATTGATACACTACCATATATAAAATGATCATAAAAGGCGACTCTTCAGAATACCATTTACTTACTAAACACATAGGTAAGCTTAAAATAGATAAAGCTGTTTTAACTTGTGAGATTGGTTTAAGAGAAGGTTTAGGTTCAAAGATAATAATGGATTCAATTAGGGATAAAAACCCACCCTTCTACAAGCATGTTGCTGTTGATCCTTACAACAACTTATATTATCAACATTGTGATGATGAAGAACAAACCACTGCTGATTATACAGAGGACATGAAACAAAGAATTGTTTCTTATTTGTATCAAAACTATCAAGAATTTGATTTTTATCATATGACAGATGAATATTATTTTGAAACTATGGGTAAGGGTCATCAATTTTCTGTAGATGGGAATTGTATGATGTTTGGCTTGTATAAAGTAGCTCACCTTGATGGGCCACATACAACACATGCTGTTTTAGACGAGTTAAAGTTTTTTATCCCACGTATGGACGAGGAATCTATAATAATCATTGACGATTATAAACACATCAAGATGGGTATTGTGGATATGCTCCTAAAGACTTATAATTTTAATGTTGCTGAAGAAGGTGACAATAAAATTATTTATAAAAAGGAGTAGATATGCTAACAGCAATATTAGGTCCAGTAGCGAGTCTTGCTAAAACCTGGATTGAAGGAAAACAAAAAAAAGCTCAGCTTAAATCACAAGTAGAGTTAACAAAACTTGAAGCTACAAAAACTAAAATTGAACAGGACGGATCTTGGGAAGATAAAGCCATGTCAGCTTCCGACAATTCCTGGAAAGACGAGGCATGGACCCTAACTTTTATTTTTATAATTTTTGCATCCTTTATACCTGCTTTTCAACCATATATGCAACAGGGTTTTTTATTTCTTAAAAACGATTGTCCTGATTGGATATCGTACGGAATTTTAGCCAGCATAGCTGGATCGTTTGGGTTGAAGAGTATTGCCAAGTTCAAAAAATAGATTAAAATATATTTAGTGGACTGCGGTCGTGAGGACAACCAGCACTTTAAATTTTAGGAGTTAATTATGTGGTCTAAACCTATAATTACAGAAATTTCTGTTGGTCTTGAGATTAACAGTTATGCCTGTGCTGAAAAATAAAGTGATGGGGACTGAGTCCCCACACTAAATTTGTGTATGGCTACCAAGATTGACAGAGTATTGTGGTTTACATTACAAATTTTATTTGGATTTTTGATAGGTTTGTTGTTGTTTTTAACTTTATATTTTATAGGAGATTATTATGTTACTAACTAAAAATTTTGTAAAATTTAATAACCTTTTGGTTAAAATACCTAATCAAACAAAACGTGTTTGGGATCTATCTGAAAATAGATGGGGTTACAAACTTGTCCGATATATTTAAAATAAAAGATTGTAGTGGCGAAAAATTTCCAAGAAAAAGACGTATACTAGATTATAAGTCACCAGTGGTATGTTATGGTAAAAAGATTTCAAAAAGTAGAAATAGTAATTGCAAAAAAGACAAAGAGAAGGTATAACAAAAAAGGACTTACACACAGAAAGAAACTTGGACCTAAGTCTCATTTAAGACATGCTTGATATAGATACCTTACAATCAATTCGCCACTATATAAGAAAAGAAATTCAAAAAACAAAAGACCATATTTGTTATGGTATAGACAAACTTGATCAACTACACTATGCTAAAGGCAAGCTCAACGGATTAGAATCGTTGCTTCAGGATCTTAAAGACCTGCAAAATAAGGAGAATAGTATAGATGACATTGATCAAACCTAATACTAAATTAGTCACACCTGAAAAAGATGTTGACGAACCCTTAGTTCCAAAGGGTGCAAAACAAGTGGAAGAATATCTAAAATTATTACCAAAGCCAGTAGGATATAGACTCTTAGTAAGGCCATATCAGCCAAAAGAAAAAACTAAAGGTGGTCTTTATCTGACGGAAAAAACTCTTGAAACACAACAGCTGACTACAGTAGTTGGTATGGTAGTGAAGATGGGTGACCTTTGTTATAAAGACAAAGAAAAATTTCCAACTGGACCGTGGTGTAAAGAGGGACAGTTTATTGTTTATGGACGGTATGCTGGCGCTCGATTTAAGACTAAATATGGTGAGCATCGTATTTTAAATGATGATGAAATCATAGGAACTATTAACAAACCCGAGGATATCCTCGCATTATTCTAAGGAGTAATTTATTATGAATGAAGAAAATAAAGTAGAGTTAGATACAGATGATGTTCAAGAGCAAAGCATTGATGTAGCACAAGAGCCTAAAGAGGAAAAGGTAGAACGCCCTGAAGTTGATTTAGGGTATACTGATCCTATAAAAAAAGAAACTAAAAGTGAGGTAATTCAAAAAGAAGAAGAGCCTAAAGAAGAAAAGAAAGAAGATAATTTACAAGATTTATCTGATAATGTTCAAAAAAGAATTGATAAACTTACACGTAAATACAGAGAGGCTGAAAGAAGAGAAAAAGCGGCTCTTGATTTTGCTAAAGGTTTACAAAAAAAATATGAAACTACCGATCAGAAATTAGCAAATATTGATTCAAATTATTTTAAAGAATTTGAAGCTCGTGTAGACGCTCAAAGAGAACAAGTAAAAGGATTTCTAAAAACAGCTATAGAAAATAATGATACAGATAAAATTATGGAAGCAAATGATAAGCTTACACAATTAGCTGTAGAAAAAGAAAAAGCACGCATACATTCAGAACAAAAAAAAGAAAAAGAAGAACAAGCAAAAGCTGAAAAAATTGAACAAACTCAAACGTTACAACAACAGGCACCACAACAAACACAAGAACAAGCCAAACCTGCAAGTCCTCGTGCTCAAGAATGGGCAAAAGAAAATGAATGGTTTGGTAATGATAAAGTCATGACTAGCGCAGCCTTTGGTATACACCAAGATTTAGTAGAGCAAGGGTTTGACTCTGAGTCAGATGAATATTACAATGAGATAAACAAACTAATGAGGGATTATTTCCCAAATAAGTTTGCTAGTGAAAAGAAACCCGTTCAAACTGTTGCCTCTGCGGGGCGTAAACAGGAAGGACGCAGGACTGTGAAACTCACTCGTTCACAGGTGGCTATTGCCAAAAAATTAGGAGTGCCACTAGAAGAATACGCAAAGCACGTGAAAGGGTAAGAATATGAATGATATTAAAAGAACCACACGCAGTTCAAGTGAAAAACACGAAGTAAGAAGTAAACCTTGGACTCCTCCATCAAGTTTGGACGCACCTCCTGCACCTAAAGGATTTGTGCACAGATGGATAAGAACTGAACTCATGGGTCAAGAAGATACAGGTAATGTGTCTAAAAAGCTTAGAGAGGGATGGGAATTTGTGAGAGCCGAAGAAATTAAAAACACACTCGGTGATCATGATTATCCAGTGATACAAAAAGGGCAATATCAGGGGTTGATCGGGGTTGGTGGCCTTGTGTTGGCAAGGATACCTGAAGAAACAGTCGAGCAACGCAAGCAGTATTTTCAAAATAAAACTGCTGACCAAGTAAAAGCTGTTGATCAAGACATTCTTAGGGAACAACGACCAGAGATGCCTGTTAACATTAACAGACAATCTCGTGTAACTTTTGGTGGTGGTCGTAAGTCAGAATAATTTTTTGATAAAAGCCATCGCTGTAATATTAATGCTTATTTAAGGAGAATCTAAATGGCAAATGTAAGTGAAAAGTTTGGTCTAAGACCTTATAAATCTCTTAACGGTGCTCCATGGAATGGTGCTCAGAATAGGTATACTATTGCAGCCAACTACGGAACAGCAATCTTCCAAGGTGACTTGGTAGTCCCAACTGCGGCAGGTAACATTGAACGTTATGATGTTACTGCAAGTTCAGGAGCTGTTAAACCTATTGGTGTGTTTAATGGTGTATTTTACACTGACCCAACAACGAGCAAACCAACATTCAGTAACCATTATCCTGGTAGTGTAAACGCTAGTGATATTGTTGCTAATGTAATTGATGACCCAAATACATTGTTTTTAGTTGATTCAGATGATGCTTTCACAAGAGCAGGTCTGTTTATTGGTTATAAAACGACAAATGTAACAGGGAACACGGTAACTGGTATATCTAAAGTACAACTTGATACAAGTACAGCAGACTCAACGAATGCTATACCTCTTCAAGCTGTAGATATATGCCAAGATGTTAACAACGAGGACACAACGGCTGCTAACGCAAACATTGTTGTCCGTATTCAAAACCATTTTCTGAATCCGCCATCAGCGGCTGCAGATACTGGGGTATAAGGGAGATATAATATGGCTATTTCAAGATCACAACTGGTCAAAGAGCTAGAGCCTGGTTTAAATGCTCTCTTTGGCTTAGAATATAATCGTTACGAAAACGAACATGCAGAAATTTTTGTTTCAGAAGCATCTGATAGAGCTTTCGAAGAAGAAGTAATGCTAAGTGGTTTCGGTAGTGCTCCAGTTAAAGAAGAAGGTTCAGGGGTCGCATTTGATCAAGCAACCGAATCTTTTACTGCGAGATACACTCACGAAACAATCGCTATGGCTTTTGCTATTACTGAGGAAGCAATTGAAGATAATCTGTACGACAGATTAGCTGCAAGATACACAAGAGCATTGGCAAGATCAATGGCTAACACTAAGCAAGTAAAAGCTGCAAACGTACTTAATAATGCGTTTAACAATAGCTTTGCTGGTGGTGATGGCGTTGAACTTTGTTCCACAGCTCATCCGTTAGCAACTGGTGGTACATTCGCAAATGAATTATCAACTGCTGCTGACTTATCTGAAACATCACTAGAGCAGTCTCTTATTGATATTGCTGCTTTCGTTGATGAAAGAGGACTTAAAATTGCAATGCAAGGTGTTAAACTGGTTATTCCAAAAGAACTTCAGTTTACTGCTGAGAGAATTTTAAGATCACCTCAGAGAGTTGGTACTGCGGATAATGACATCAACGCTATGGCTTCTATGGGCATGATCCCACAAGGTTATAGAGTTAATCATTATCTAACAGATACTGATGCTTTCTTCATCATGACTGATGCTCCTAACGGAATGAAACAATTCGTTAGAGCGCCAATCAAAACTGCAATCGAAGGTGACTTTGATACTGGTAACGTCAGATTTAAAGCAAGAGAAAGATATTCTTTTGGTTTCTCTGACCCAAGAGGTATCTTTGGATCACCTGGAGCTGCATAGTTTCAGTGGTGAAATAAATTGAAAGGGGGGACTTACGAGTCCCCTTTTTTTTTGTATAATATAAAAACCAAGATAATATAAACTTGATATAGACTGACTTGGCAGACACCCTAGAGGACTATATCTTTTAACTAGGAAAAACTAATGGGTAATACAACTTTTTCAGGTCCAGTTCGTTCAGAAAATGGATTTAAAAATATAATCAAAAACAGTATTGGTACAGTAACAAATGATATGACTTTGTCTGTTTACTCTACTTCAATTACTATCGCTGCTTCGGGAACTTCTCACAAAGAGGCTTCAATTGGTATTCCGTCAAACTTTATTCCAATGGGCGTAGCTGTTACTGTTACGAGTGCTGCTGCTAACGCAGTGAACTTAGTTGATATTGGTACAGATGCTGATACAGATGGTTTTGTTGATGGCATTTCTGCGGCAATCAACAGTACAGGTTTCAAAGGCTTCTTTCCATGTAACGGCGTTCTTGGAATGTCAGGTGGTACAACAACTGCTGCTACAGAAACAGCAGACGAAGTTGAAGTTGTTATTTCTGGCACTGCTGGTGCTGGAGGTGTAATTGCATTAAAGTTTTTTGGTTTATCATCTGATTCACCAACTACATAATAGGAGATTAATATGAACTCTGATGTAGGTGCAAAAACATTAACAACAACAGGAACAGTGCAATCTGGCAGAACAAGATTATTGTCAATTTACTATGTTGGTCATGCTTCGGCAGGTACTCTTACATTTAAAGATGGAGGAGGAAGTGGTACACAAAAATTAGTTATCACAACACCAGCTAGTAGTGCAGCAGATCAATATCAGATTGATATACCTCTTGATGGTATTGTTTTTAAAACAGATATGCATTTAACAATTGCTAATGTTACTTCAGTGACTGTGTTTGTAACACCAGTTACAGCTGATACTGACAATGGATAATAGTTACTATGATGATTTAGACCTTTTTGGTTTAGCGAAAGGTGGAATGCCTGCTCGCAACAAAAAAAACTATAGGTCTACAAAATCAGGTGCGGGAATGACTAAAGCTGGGGTAAAAGCGTACAGACGTTTAAACCCTGGCTCTAAGTTGAAAACTGCTGTTACTGGTAAAGTTAAAAAAGGTAGTAAAGCAGCTAAACGAAGAAAGTCATATTGTTCTAGAAGCAAAGGGCAGATGAAAATGCATAATATTAATTGTCAAAAAACGCCAAACAAAAGAATTTGTCAGGCGAGAAGGAGATGGAAATGTTAGATAAAATAAAAGAAAAAATAGAATTAATTAAAGACTTGTATATTGATAACAAAGACTATATAGTAGTTGTATTATGCGTACTTTTGAGCCTTTGTTGGATTTTTTAATAACTTCTATAATATTTTTAGGATATATATTATTTTTAGCAATATGGGGATTATGGGCTGTTGTTTCACTACCTATAAATAAATGTTATGCAACTTACAGAAAATTTTTCATTAGCAGAACTGACCAAGTCTCAAATGGCAACACGCCTAGGCTTTGATAATAAACCAAGTCAGCAAGAGATATTATCTTTAAAAAAATTATGTGAAAACGTTTTACAACCTATTCGTAATCGTTTTGAAAAACCAGTAATTATATCTTCAGGTTTTAGATCAACTCAACTCAATAAAGCTATTGGCTCATCGAGTAAATCGCAACATTGTAAAGGTGAGGCTGCTGATATTGAAATATATGGAGTTGACAACAAACAACTAGCTCAATGGATAAATAACAACACAAAATATGATCAGTTAATTTTAGAGTTTTATAAAGAGTCTGATCCACAAAGTGGATGGGTGCATGTATCGTATACTGATAAATGTAGAAAACAATTTTTAAAAGCTTACAGAGATACTGACGGAAAGACGAGGTACATGCCGTGGCAATAACAAGATCACAAATGACAAAACAGATAACTACACCTCC
>CETE01000005.1_pt1 | contig 11447 bp, 19 predicted proteins | sample 531241 | NCBI WGS metagenome assembly CETE01 (sample SAMEA2622336, study PRJEB7988) | marine metagenome | biome: marine biome (ENVO:00000447); feature: deep chlorophyll maximum layer (ENVO:xxxxxxxx); material: "saline water (ENVO:00002010), including plankton (ENVO:xxxxxxxx)" | depth 30 m
GAGAAGTACGATGGGTCACGAAAGAAACTGACGCTGAAAGAAAAGATAGAACCACGTCAAGGTAGGTTTATTATCTTTGACGGTCATACCTTTCACGCAAGCAGTAATCCGCAGTACAACGATTACAGATGCATAATCAACTTAAATTACATCTCAAGTTCCTCAGGCAACTTAAGCGGGATCTTAAACGAGATAAAGGTATAGGTGTATCGAGAAGTTCATACCGTAACAACCGTTACAAAAAGAAAAATATTGCTAAATAGATCTGGGTATGCTAACATACCTTTACGTTCATCCTCTCATCAGAGTGGACGCAAGTAAGTCGCGGAACGGAGCGTTCATCCCACTATGTTAATGCACTTGTTGTTATTAATGTACACGGACATTCATTGTTCGGATGCCCTTGGAATTATCCAAAGAGTCGTGGACAATGATAGACTCAGCAACGCTGAGAAAGTCGAATTGGTACAGGTTATTCAAGAGGCAACTCCTGACTGTACTTGGGACGCATACGACTGAAGGAACGGGGCAAAAATCCCTACTACTTTGGAGTAAACCAATGACAACCATTACTTATCGTGGCGTCAAGTATGACGCTGAGCAGTACAAAGCAAAGGTACTTGCCGAGGCAGATCAAATTCGTAATCACGAAATGATGTACCGTGGAATTAAGGTCGAGCGTAAGTTCGCCTCCAAGTCCTAAGCAAGCAAATTTGTTGAGTTTAAGACCCTTCACAGGGTCTTTTTTTATGCTAGGATATATAATACAAGAAATTATGTGAGGTACTGCTGAATGAAGATCTTTTTAGATTGTTCAGACCCCGAACTTATCCAACACGCGATGGAGACTAACCTCATCGACGGTGTTACAACTAACCCTTCTCTTATGCTTAAGGCAGGGAGGAATCCAAGAGACGTTATTCAAGAGATCAGTGATCTATTCTCTTGGGATGCTTCAATTTCAGCAGAGGTTATGGGTGATACTGCTGAGGAAATGCTCGAAGCAGCAAACGAATATTTTAGTATTGCACCCAACGTTACTATCAAACTACCCTGCACACGTGAAGGATTGATCGCCTGTGGTGATCTGTCTGCAGATGGTATCAGTACAAACGTTACACTAATCTTCTCAGTCGCACAAGCGATCCTCGCTGCAAAGGCAGGAGCATCTATGATGTCTCCGTTTGTTGGCAGACTGAATGACAATTCTTTCTCAGGTATTGCACTGGTCCAAGCGATCTCTAGAGTCTATCGTTTGCATAACGTAGAGACTGAGATCCTCGCTGCATCTGTACGCGAAGTGAACCACGTAGCACGTTGCTTTGATGCAGGAGCAGACATTGTGACTATGCCATATGAAGTCTTCGAGAAAATGTACAAGCACATTCTCACACAGAATGGTCTTGAGAGGTTCGAGAACGACTGGGCAAAACTTCAAGAAGAATTACACATAGACGAATGAACATCTGGAAACAGAAAGTAAAAATTCCTGAGGTTGGCGAGGTCTTCGTGGAAGCGGAGACCAAGTTTCCTTGGGAAGTTAAGGGACATATTGAGCGTATCCTCAAATTAGACTATGGGGTTGACACATTTGATATAATAGGAGCACCAGAAAAAATTGGTACTCAAAAATGATTTACGTTAAAGCACTGCTGCTTTTCGGATTCATCAGTATTTTTTGTTATTGGGGTCTGACCTCAGCATATCCAACATCTTATGCATAAAAGAAATCTCAAAGTCTTAATAGAAGACATCGAAAGAGCACTGGCAGCATTAAAATCTGAAGTGTATTCAGACACTGCTGCATACAGTATAAGTAGTGATAGTGATAAGACTACTACTTACCTTGACATCAACGACGAAGACGGACTCTGCGATTGATTATGAAAACCCCTGGATTTTTAACGGACTCCCTTTTTTATCTGAGAGCATTGACAATAATTTCGGTTTTGTCTATCGGATTACAAATATTGAATCGGGTCGGGAATACATTGGAAGAAAATACTTCTGGCAGAAACGAAAACCTAGAGGTAAGAGTCGGAGAGTTACAAGTGAAAGCGACTGGAAAAAATACTACGGATCGTGTCCTGAACTTACTCTTGATGTTAAGCGACTTGGTAGAGATCGATTTAGAAGAGAGATCCTATCCCTACACCCCACCGTTGGACAGACAAACTTTGCAGAAACTAGAGAACTCTTCATTAGAGGTGTCCTTACCGAAGCAAGAGAGGATGGAACACCCCACTATTACAACTCCAACATTCTAGGACGGTACTACAGGAAAGATTATTTTCCGTACCCCTTGACAGAGGATCAAAAGTGATATATAGTATCACCTGTAGTTCACTCAAGAACAATGAACGACTATCTGGACGACTTTGCTTCAGACAATCTGTTTCTCAATTCTACAATGGAGATCTTGATTGATAAGATGCACGAGTATCTTGACAAGAATGAACTACACAAAGCAGAAATCATCGCAAGTAAGATCGCTGAACTAGACCAATAGTTTAGTTGGGTCAGTAGCACAGTGGATTAGTGCAACTGCCTTCTAAGCAGTCGGTCGCAGGTTCGAATCCTGCCTGACCCGTTCCCCTTATGGGGAGTTAGTCTAGTTCGAGGTAAACAAATGCCTATCAGTAAGAGTGATCTCTCATACTTGAGGGATGTTGTCAACGGAGATGTTGCGTTAGATCAGGAGAACCCCTGCCTTTTCCAACGTCTGTTCAAATATTATGAGTCAAGTGGAGTCCAGTTCTTTGGAGACCCAGATGAGGACTATGAACTATTGGTTGACAATCTTGCTCTAGACATCGGGTTCACTTACTAAAGTGGCACACAGACCTCCGCAAGGGGGTCTTTTCATATGTTACGATAAGTTCAGTTGATTTTTAATTATGGATGTTGTTTTAGAACGGTTCCCATACCGTTACGTCACTTGTGGTTTACTTGAGATCAATGGTAAACCTGACTGCCGTATTCAAAAGTTTAATGAGTACACTCGTCGCTACAACGATATGTACTTCTGCGATAACCAAGATCAGATGATGCTTGCTATCGAAGATCCTGATTACACCAAGTGGTTAGACCCTGCAGGTGTACCGTGCTACGAAAATGACACAGTTTCGGTACAGAAATAACCGTATTTATATGGGGGGTTGACAGAAGTTTACAAAATGATATATAATTGTAACAGTTCTTAATAAACAAACAGGACGGACTTTCAAATGACCACTATCACAGAAGAAGGCGGACGCCAAAATATGTTCGCTAAAGAACCACCAATGAGGTTGGTTGACGTTTCAGTTACACACAATGAGAGAGCAGAATTGCTCAATGGAAGACTAGCAATGATTGGTCTTACAACTGGATTCATTTCCTACATTGCCACTGGTAATTTCTTCTTCTTTGGTATCCTTGGATTCTAAAGTTATGATTTATCAAATCACCTTCCTCTGTGTACTAGGTTACACAGCAATAAACGGACTACCTTTCGTATTTTCTTAATCACCCTATCGGAGAACTCAAATGACACCAGAAGCAGAAAGATTTAATGGTTGGGCAGCAATGCTCGGTTTCGTAGCAGCAGTCGGTGCTTACGCAGCAACAGGACAAATCATCCCAGGCATTTTCTAAATGAAACGCTACCCAGTACCCTTTAGATTTGTACCCTACATCTTTATGGTGGCACTGGGTGCAAGTACACTAACCTCTACCGTTTTAGTCTAATGACAAACAGAAACATTTTCGTGAAGGCAAACGGACGTGCAGCAATGATGGGATTCATCACAATCTGCACAGTATATGCATTCACAGGTCAACTACTACCAGGAATTTACTAATGAGAACAAAATCACAATTCTCTGTTCCTCAGCAACCAGTGGCACAAGCAAAGGCAATCGCCATCGAACCACAAAAGCAATGGGCAGAAACTTGGAATGGCAGAATCGCAATGCTCGGTTTGATCGCAGCAGCGTGTTCTGATTTGTTAACAGGACATATGTTCTTCGGATTATTCTGATAGAATAAATACGTTCAGTTCAAAATTTTATACTATGGCACCGAACCCTGATGCGCTCTGGGAAGATATGAGTAAACTCAACTCTCTTTATGAAGAATTGTGTTGGGAACCAGAGGATGAGTTAGAGTTCGGTCTTGCTGTGGTAGACTCTAAGCAAGTCATCGTTATTCGAAACAAAGATCAATGATCGAGTTCATCTGTGCAACGTGTTCTTTCAACGAATCCAAAGCATTAGAGTACCTTCAGAAGCGTCAAAGGATTACAGATCCTCTGGCGCTTTCTGTCGTTATGGCAAACATCAAACAGGAATCTAACTTCACCCCTAATATCTGTGAGGGAGGAGCACGAGTGCCCTATCAAGATTGTCATCGTGGTGGGTACGGTCTGATTCAATGGACAACCTTGTCACGCTACAACGGACTCGGAAACTTTTGTAAGAAGTACGGACTTGATCCTTCTACATTCGAAGGACAGTTACGTTATATGTCTAACGAAAATCAATTTCAACAAGCACTACTGACTTGGCAGATCCCTGGTCAGTCCTACACTGCCTACCACAACGCAGCGTACAGGTGGTTAGGATGGGGTATCGAAGGACCAAGGAAAACATATACATATAATTACTTGGATCGACTTCAGAAAGTCTCCGTAAATGAAATCAAAGTTCAGTCTACAAGTTCAAATCAAAGACGAGTGGGTTACATTGAAACGCTACTCGGGTTTGTCGGAATTAAAGTCTAATTTTTATACAAAGGTTTGCGAAATGGCAGAACCTTATGTACCATATTATTGTAATGTTAGGGCAATTCCAGATGGCAATTAATGATTGGAGATACTCCGACGAAATGATGGAGTACAGAAGCAAAATGCTACAAGAGTGTATTAGATGGCGAGGAGAACTCACCAACAAACACTATGACTTTTGCGATTGGGTTATGAGTAGTGGACTTTATAAGAGACTCTTGGAGTTAGAAGATAATGAAGAGATATTTACGTCAGAATTATCAGCACTCTATCTAGAATACTACTATGAAACAACTATCAACAAAGAAGGTAGCAAAGAATACTATTATACGAGCGATGAAACACCCTGAGCAATACACTCAGGAAGAGATTAATTTTGCCTTCGCGACCCTACGTCACATCAAGGCACAAAAGGCACAAAAGAAACTGGCACAAGGGGTTGACAAATCTTGAACCTGTCAGGTATTATATATACTGTTGAATGTTACGGAATGTAAACATTTACATATACTTCCTCTCCGCAAACCGAGACCTATAGGGAGGTTAAACGAGTCTCTAATACCTATCCCCGAGGGTGGGATATGGAATATTACCTTCACTGTTCCCTGCAGTATTACATACCCTTTATTTTCAATGTCTAGTACAACTATTGTTTCAAGACAGTCGCAAGAGTCCAACTGGGAAAGATTTTGCCAGTGGGTCACAAGCACAGACAACCGTCTTTATGTCGGTTGGTTCGGCGTCCTTATGATTCCTTGCTTGCTTGCTGCTGCTATTTGCTTCACTATCGCTTTCATCGCTGCTCCTGCTGTGGACATCGATGGAATCAGAGAACCTGTTGCAGGTTCGTTGCTTTACGGTAACAACATCATCTCTGGTGCTGTTGTTCCTAGTTCAAACGCTATTGGTCTTCACTTCTACCCTATGTGGGAAGCAGCAAGTGTTGACGAATGGTTATACAACGGTGGTCCTTACCAACTGGTTGTATTCCACTTCCTAATTGGTATCTCTGCATATGCAGGTCGCCAGTGGGAACTTTCATACCGTCTTGGTATGCGTCCTTGGATCTTCGTTGCATACTCTGCACCTGTGTCTGCTGCTATGGCAGTATTCCTTGTGTATCCTTTCGGTCAGGGTTCTTTCTCTGATGGTATGCCACTCGGTATCTCTGGTACATTTAACTTTATGTTCGTGTTCCAAGCAGAGCACAACATCCTAATGCACCCATTCCATATGCTTGGAGTAGCAGGTGTGTTCGGAGGTTCACTCTTCTCTGCAATGCACGGTTCACTTGTTACTTCTTCACTCATTCGTGAAACCACTGAGCAAGAGTCTCAGAACTATGGTTACAAGTTTGGTCAAGAAGAAGAGACATACAACATCGTTGCTGCTCACGGATACTTCGGTAGACTCATCTTCCAATACGCATCTTTCAACAACTCAAGATCGCTTCACTTCTTCCTTGCTGCCTGGCCAGTGATTGGGATTTGGTGCGCTTCAATGGGTATTTCCACAATGGCATTCAACTTGAATGGTTTCAACTTTAACCAGTCAGTTGTTGACAATGGTGGTAAGATCGTACCTACTTGGGCAGATGTTCTTAACCGTGCCAACCTTGGTATGGAAGTTATGCACGAAAGAAATGCACACAACTTCCCACTTGATCTCGCTGCTGCCGAGACTACTTCTGTCGCTCTAGTTGCTCCTAGCATCGGTTGATAAGAAGTCTGTAATATGCTATTATAAAGGGACCTTAATGGTCCCTTTTTTTATGCCAAAAAAACTATGGGATGTCTGGAAGTATTCACTAGGAAGTTTTTCTGATGACAAGACAGAGAAATATGATAACTACGTGGTTGTGGTACGGACTATTCTATTTCTCAGTTACCTTGTCACTAATTGTTTTATTGTTAGCGGAGTGATTCGACATTGGAACCCTCCCGAAGAGTCTACTAAATATATTGACGAGACTATACTATTAGATGGCAGTAGGAAACAATCATTGGTTTGAACGAAACTGTGACCCGTCAGATGTAGAGCAACAGGAAGAAGTTGTTCAGTCTGGTGGTGGAAATACAGGTTCTCCCAGTGGTGGTTCAGCACCTAATACTCTTGCTGCTGCAGTAGAGACACTACTTGGTCAGTGTTATGGAGACCAAGGAACATTAACTAAGGATAACTTTCCTGATCTGGAGGTGGAACCTCTACCCCCACCACAGTATATTAATTGGGGACCTATCCTTGACACTATTCTAGGTACTGGATCTGATGTACCTGACACTAGAGATATACAAGTAGATTTTGATATTGGACGAGACGAAGACGGTGGTGATGTATGTTTCTCACCTGACGGTACGACCAATGAATCTAGGGAGACTGTAGATTGTGATAAAGGAACTCAACCTGAGATAGAAAAGTGTATCCAGAATCATTTGGACTGTTTCTTCAGACCTTATGTTGGTGGTGCTTGGAAACCTCCTCAGGCAGACTGTGAATCATTTGTGCCTGCAGCAATGTATGGTACAACAAATAAGATATGTGTCAGAAACTGTGTGACAAAGAGAGACCCCATCTATCTGATGAAGAAGGGAATGTCTGGAACTGGTTCTGCTATATTCAATGGTCCTAATACACTGACTGTAACTGGTAACGTATCACAAACTATCAGTTTAGAATTCCAATGGGATGATAATCCTAGGACAGCAGGTACTGCAGTAGATCAGATTACTGTAGGTGGTACTACATTTACTAGGAGTGGAGAGAAAGGAAAACAAACAGAGGTACTTACACTTGGTGCAGGAGATTACTCTATACAGTATCAAGGTCTGTCAGGTTCTGGATACCAGATTGATAACAATGCAGGGTATGGTACAAACAAATCCATTATGTACAAAGACAATGATGGTAACGATGCCAACGCTAGATTCTCTATCCTAGGTAACAATAATCTAGGTAGAGATCATCGCTATGGAACAAGTGATATACCTGATGCAGGATACCAACTGGCAGGTGCTGCTTGGTTTGCAAACCTCCTACCCTCTGAGACATCGCGCAGTGTGCCTGTGTACAGGACGTTCTCTGCTTCAGCACAAGACACTATGCTGACGTCAAACATCACTGGAGAGGCAGGTGACCTTGACGCAGGCGGTTACCAACCACGTGATGAGGTCTTGTTCTATGGGTATAGAGAGGCAGAAGATATGACATCCGAACTGATGGAGGGTGAGGAACCTGCACCACTCTATCGTTACTATAGTTTTGCAGGACAAGATCATAAGTATTCTATTGAACCACTTGGTAATGTAGCGAACGCACCAAATCTTCAGAACAATATCTTTAGGTTTGAAACCCAGGCAGAAAGTGCACTTAAGATTCAACTTACTTGCCGACGTGGTAGTGCAGCATATGATAATGCTTTTGGATGGTATGTTACAGATGAAAACAATGTGCCTATTGCAGGTAGAGTTCTGTTAGCAAATGTGACTGACGCATCTGGAACATTCCATAGGAAGATTGATAAGGATCTAATCAATTCTTATATGCCTTGCAACCTTGGGTTCTTTATGATTCCTGATGGTGGTTCTAATGGTGCATCTGATAATCAAGACGTCACATTCTCAGCACACAACAATCAGTTTGGTGATGGGTACACAAACAATCAGGGCATCGGTACACACTCTAGTCAGAAAAATTATGTGTACTTCTCAGACAGAAGATTAAACCCTCAAAAGAAGGATATGACTAAGTGGCCAGATAATATTTGGCAATATTGGGAGGACTTATTTGCAGGTGATGATGACTATAACGATGTTCGTATATCATATCGTGTAGGTTATGGTGATAGTGAATATTACTATGAAGGTATCGAGTGTTATGTGTTCTCTCGACCTGCACAACCTGTGTTCGCAAACATCGAGGTGAATGATGACTGTGAAAAGAAAGCATTCCGTAAAGGATCATTTGTTGATGCAACTCTTACACGTACAGAGTGTGGTTCATATCACGAACATCCTAAGACAGGTGCTGACACGTGGGACTGTGGTAAATGTACTGGACATTATGCGAACAGTAAGAACAGAGTACAGAAAGTAAAGATCGCACGTGATGCAACGTTTACTATCAGATCGCACGGTGGAATGACTGCAGGGTATGGTGACTGTACTAAGTTCACTTGGAAACTCAAGGTAAATGGCAACACAATCTACACAGAGCAGTCATTGGTATCTGAATGGAGACAGATTGGTTCAGTGTTGCATACCTTTAATGTAGAGAAGGGTGACAACTTGGTGTTCAAGATCGAGAGCATCGATGCAGGACATTACAACGGTAAAGTTTCACCTGCATTTGCTATTAGAGATGAAGGCACTGGTGATTACATAAACACGTGGACAGTCAATCTACTCACACAATCTCACAACTATCAGACTGAGAGCAGAGATCAGGCAGAGGGTCAACCACAATCAGGTCCTGAGATTACTGAACCTTGTGGTTTGCCTATCAGTGGTGACTTGTGGTGTTGGGAGAAATCTCCAGACGATGATGACTTCCCAGTCAAAACAGACTACACAACTGTCATCACTAACAGAGTTGTGAATCAGTCAGCAGTCCTTCCTTTAGATGCTTACGACAAAGCAGCAGCAAGGATCAGGGTTATTAATGGTAAAGATGTATATTCTATGTCAGATAATGACACAGGGTTCGTTGATGTCGTTGCGAAGAATGGATTCTCACTTAGACTCAAGTACACAGTGATCGAGGCAGAGAATGCTTACGTTGACTGGTCTGTTGATAGTGTTGAAGACTGGGGTAGTGGTGGTTTTAGATTGAATGAAGAGATTGATTTGATCTTTGACGATCAAGATGAATTTTTTGACGAGCAAGATGAAGACTGGAGTGGTCCTACTCATTCCAAGTTAGGATTCAGAGTGACTGCAATCAACGAGGACCAGTGTCAAGCAGTGACTGAAACACAGGGTATGGTTCAAGACCTTGCTCTTGGTAGTTACTCTGACATCACAGTCCCTAGACAACCTGAGCAACTGGTGGTTAACAACCGTAGTGTCACTGGTGCAGAGTACATAGTTAATATGAATGAGATCTTCCAGAGTTTCTTCCTGTATGACAACGGTAATGCCACATCATTCCACCAGTATTGGTTAGAACAACAAACTCTAGGGAACGATGTTGTGTTTAATACCGACTACTATGACGACACTGACAAAGGATTGTTCTTCAGATTGAAGATCAGAGTTACACGTCAGGGTCAACATAACTCTGGAGACACATATAAGTTTGACAGATATGGATGGTTCGGTAACGTAAGCATATCAAATGTGTATAGTTACGGTAAGAGATACGAGAAGGAAGATGTTATGAATATTCAATGGCCACCAAGGGAGTTACAATTCTCCACTGGTGATAGACCATCATCACCATACTTCCCCAGTCAAAAGAACCTACCAAAGAAAGTTCTTGTGAAGGATGCAACGACCGCTAGATATAAACGTAACGCTAGGATGGCACTGTTCCAACAAATGCACGACAAAACAAGCAACCTGTGGTATAGTAATAGGACGCTTTATCAACCCACACAGATAAGGCAATTTAACATTATAATAAAGGATACTGACTGATGGACTATTGGGATCGCCGTTTTCTAAAATCTAGGATGGAACTGGATGCCATTAAAGGGGCACTCAAGTCTGGAGATGGACAGAAAGCAGCGAAGAAACTTAAAAAAATCCGAAAGTTCTTCAAGTCACCTCTCGGTGAAGTTGCCAGATTAGACAACTCACTATATAATGTTAAGGAATCAACACAGGAGACATTGGATGGCGACCAAGGATCAACAACTACGGGGGATGACTCTGCTACTGGAGAGTCTGCACAAACCTGACACTGCATTAAGGAACTGTGCACACAATCAACAGTGCTTCAATGAACTTATGGGTTACCGTGACGAGTTGATCGAGTATTGTGCAAACAAATTGAGGGAGATCAATGATCAACCTTGATGAATACTACCATTCCTACCTGACAGACAGGGCAAAGAAGTTCCGTATTGATGGTGTGGAGGAATCTATCGTGTCCTATGGGTATCACTGTGATGGTTCAGATATAACAGGACATTACGTGTTGACAGATAACTATCGTTTGGTGTATGATCGCTCTGGACATTTCAAATACAAGGAGAAGTGGTCGAGTGATCGATGAGAACATATGTTCTTTCCGTTACACAATGAAATAATTTGTGTATAAATAACCATTCGTGCTCGAAGCGTATCGTAAACACGAATTGTCCACACTATTAAATTAAGGAGATTTAACTCAAAATGATTAAAACTGCATTCGCTGCTCTTGCTGCAGCATCCGCTATTGCTGCCCCATCTGCTGTCCTTGCAGGTCCATATGTCAACGTAGAAACCAACGCAGGTTGGTCAGGATCCGATTACACTGGCGCTACGACAGATCTTCACGTAGGGTACGAAGGTGTAACAGGTGCTGCATCATACTATGTGCAAGCAGGTCCTAGTCTGATCTCAACTGACGGTGCAGATGGTAAGACTGAATTCTCTGGTAAAGGAGGACTTGGTGTTGCTGTATCTGAAGCAGTTGGAGTCTACGGCGAAGTTTCATTCTTGACTGACGACGTTAAAGACACAGCATTCGGTGGAAAATTGGG
>CETE01147478.1_pt1 | contig 11413 bp, 6 predicted proteins | sample 531241 | NCBI WGS metagenome assembly CETE01 (sample SAMEA2622336, study PRJEB7988) | marine metagenome | biome: marine biome (ENVO:00000447); feature: deep chlorophyll maximum layer (ENVO:xxxxxxxx); material: "saline water (ENVO:00002010), including plankton (ENVO:xxxxxxxx)" | depth 30 m
CTCTCGAACAGAGCGGAATTGGGATTTGGCACCGATCCATGCAATCCGGATAGCGATGGTGATGGCTTAAGTGATGGAGAAGAATTAAACCGCCTAGTGGGTGGGCAGTCTGCTCCAACCGATCCTTTGAGTGAAGATACTGACGGAGATGGTTTGCTTGATGCTGTTGAAACCGGAACAGGTGTGGTCAATGGAAGTGAGGATGCCGGGACAGACCCTTTGGTATCGGATACCGATGCGGACGGTCTTGGAGATCTGCAAGAATTACAGCTAAATACGGACCCCTTTAATGTCGATACTGATGGAGATGGAGCTGAAGACGGTGCGGAAGTAGCGCTTCAGACAGACCCTCTCGACGCCAACAGTAAGCCAGATTTTCCTCCCAGCCAGATCGTCAAGGTGGATATGACCTGCCTTGATCTCGCTAATGGTAGTATTGTTGATACGGTGGTTAACCTTGGTCAGGCTGGGCCATTCACCACCCTGATTGGTCAGGTTGAGGTAGCTAGTCATCCAGCGAACGACAATCCGGAGATTCAGGTTCAGGGATTGGCTTTCAATGGCGATAAGATGACTGCCGCCGTCGATGCTCCGACGCTTGGACTGGTCGGAAATCAGACTTACACCGTTCGTGCATGGGTGTTTAATCCTGCGTTTGGTAATGAAGAGGCGGTGGTTTCTTGGGGGCATCGGGGCGGACCGTTAGGCTCCAACGCTGGTATGCATCAGGGAACCCATCCGACCTTCGGCGCCATCGGACACTGGGGCGGTGGACCGGTGGATAATCCAAATGAGCCTGATGTGGGATGGGGTCCGAATGGAGATGGAAGTGATATTCTTGCGACGCAGGGGCGCTGGGCCCAGCTATCGTGGGTATACGACGGCTTGGAAGACCGGGTCTTCATTGATGGGGAATTCAACAACAGCGAGGAGCACCCGAATCTCCTAAACGTGCATGCCTCGTATAATGATGGTACTCCAACCTTGGTGTGCCTCGGGTCCGAGAGTGACGCTGGGAGTGTGAATAATACGCCCATCGCTTTCTCAGGGACGATCGCCCGGGTCGAGATTTACGACTCTCCCTGGACGGACGAGGAGATTCAAGCGGCTTTTGAACAAGAGCGACCTCTTTTCTTCGACGGTATATGTGAGAGTCCGGGGGATCCGTATCAGTTTGTAGTTTCGAGTCTCGATGGCGGAGAAACCATTGATTTTGAGTGGAAAGGATTAGGTTCTGAGGTCTATACGGTAGTGGGTAGTGATGATCCAGCGGGCAATCCCGACCCAACAACTTGGACTCCGGTCGCAGGTCTCGAAAGCCTGCCCGGGACTCCACCCCTCAACATAGAGAGTATTGCACGGCCGGCCGGAGACCTCCGCATTTTCAAGCTTCTTGCCAGCCCGGCTCCAGCTCTTTTCTCGGATGATTTCGAGTCCGGGGCGGGGGATTGGACCAGCGTGGTAAATGATGGGGCAGGTAATACCCAGTGGGAAATTGGATCTCCCTCGGGGACAAGCGGTCCCCTTACAGGGGCTGATGGATCCGGAAACGCATGGTCCACGAATCTGGGGGATTACGGTCAGGACTCGGACGTGTCTCTGTTCTCTCCTCCAATTGATTTCAGCGGTCTTCAGGCTGCAGAGTTGACATTTGATGTCTATCGCGATGCGGACGGTTTTGGAGATGCTGCCTCAATCGTCTTCAGAAGAGTTGGCGACGATGTGCAGCTGGGATTGGAGGTCAGCATTGATATGAGCCTCTTTGATACCGCTTATGAGACTCTTTCCATCGCTGTTCCTGAAGCAGTGATTGGTGAGACCGCTCGCGTGGAATTTAACTTTGTCAGCGACGGCACGGCTGATGCCTTCAGCGGTCTTACAATCGACAATGTTGTAATCGAGGCAGCGTCCCCCTAGGAAAAAAGTGATTTTGCAGGCGGTGAATCCCTCGGGGTTCACCGCTTTTTTCGTGGGTGGTTACATGGTGAAAGGATTGATCTTGCCAAGGGGCGTGGACAACGGACTACTAGCCCTGTCGATTTTTTATGGATGCCATTCGTGCAGATTCAATCGTAAAGGATTTTGGAGAGGTTCGGGCGCTGAATGGGGTGAGTCTGGGAGTTGAGGCCGGGGAGTTGTTTTTTCTGCTGGGAGGAAGCGGATGTGGAAAGACTACCCTGCTTCGCTGTATCGCCGGACTGGAGGAGCCTTCCTCTGGTCAGATCTTTTTTGACGGGGAGAATGTTACTGCTCTGCCTACTCATAAACGGGAGGCGGCAATGGTCTTTCAGAGTTACGCACTCTGGCCCCACATGACAGTAGGCCAGAATATTGGATTTGGTCTGGAAGAGCGGAAAGTTCCCAAGAGTGAAATCGTGGAGCGCGTAAAGGAGGTTCTTGAGATGGTGCGCATGCCCGGTTTTGAGGACCGGGGAATTGACCAGATGTCGGGTGGTCAGCAACAACGTGTCTCGTTGGCTCGAGCTCTCGTAGTGAAACCCAAGTGCCTTCTCCTTGATGAACCGCTTTCGAATTTAGACGCCCAATTAAGACTGGAGATGCGCTCGGAAATTCGCCGAATCGTGAAAGAGAACGGATTGACAGGGGTCTATGTGACACACGATCAGGAAGAGGCCCTCTCCATGGCGGATCGTCTCGCGGTGATGGATGGTGGGAGAGTTGAGCAGGTGGGTAGTCCAGAGCAGGTATACAGAAATCCGAGGACCTCGTATGTGGCCTCTTTCATTGGGGAGACTAACCTGCTCAATGGAAAAGTCAGTAGGATCGCGGGCGAGGGTGGAGTGGCAGTGGAGACGAAGGCAGGGGAATTGATGGGCAGAGTTACAGATGATGAATGGCTGCCAGCGTTGGAAGACCAGGTTCAAGTCTCAATCAGGCCGGAAGCCATATGGCTTTCGCCACAGGGAGCACAATTGAATGGAAAGGTAATGGAGAAGATGTATCTCGGTGAGAGTATTCAATATCGGGTAGAAATCGCTGAGGGGATAGATATGCAGGTTTCTGAAATGAACCCGCGAGCAGTTCTCGAGGAGGGAGCTCAGGTTGGATTGAAAATACAAGTGGAGGATGTGGTTCTACTTCGTGACTAGAATTCCAAATTCAGGTGACTCGAGATGATGAGTAACTGGAAGAAGAATTTCCTGATAGTGGGTTTGCTCACCGGCGCGGTAGCAGCGCCACTGGCGTTACGCGATACAGATTCCGATGGTATTGATCAGGCAGACCTCAGGCTGGATGTAATCACACCTCATACAGAGACTTTGCGTCGTGAATTTGGAGAAGCTTTTTCAGCGTATTGGGAAGAGCGATCTGGCGACAGCGTCTACGTAAATTTTCTTGTTCCCGGGGGCACATCTGAATGTGTGAGAGTCATCGGTAACGGGTTTGAGGCTGCGGCAGAGCTGGGAAAGGTGGGTTGTGGGATCGATGTCTTTTTCGGAGGCGGCGCCTATGATTTTGCGATTCAGGCCAAGCAGGGCCGCTTTGAAAAACTGCGAATCTTTGAAACCCGGAGTGATTTGTTTAAGGAGGGGGGTATTCCACCCACCCTAAGTGGGGAAACCTTCTACGACCCTGAACATACGTGGGTTGGGTCCGTGCTTTCGAGCTTTGGAATCTGCTACAACACGGATCTTCTGCTTGAGCGGGGGCTTCCTGAGCCAGTCAGCTGGGATGATCTTGGCGACCCGGGTTATATCCATGGGATTGCCCTTGCCGACACAACCAAGAGCTCCTCCGTAACAAAATCGTTCGAGATGCTCGTTCAGCAAAAAATTCAGGAAGAGCTTTCCCTCGCTACACCCGAAGAAAAATGGGACAGAGTGGTATCCCGTGGCTGGAAGGCCAGTATGAACCTGATCCAGCGGATTGGCGCAAATGCCCGGTATTTCACTGATAGCTCTGCTAAGATTCCCCGGGATGTCGCTCAGGGCAATGCGGTTGCCGGGATGTGTATTGACTTCTACGGACGGACCACAAGCGAGACGGTGAAAAAGCAAGATGGGTCTTCCCGCCTGCAGTACATCATGCCCGCCGGGGGAAGCTCGATCAGTGTGGATCCGGTTGCCGTGCTGAAGGGAGCTCCTCATCCTGAGCTCGCCCAGGCCTTTGTAGAGTTTGTCCTCTCGCGAGAGGGGCAGATGCTCTGGGCAGCCCCTCCAGGAACTGTGCCCGGTCCAAAATATCGAGCGCTGCGTCGCCTTCCAATCCGTCCGGATCTCTATCGAGGAAAGTTCCTCGACGCTATGATCGATGGCGAGGCGATGCCTTTTGAGGCCGCTAAAAAGTTCTCCTACGATCGCAAGTTGACTGGGCATCTATTTTCTCCGCTCAGAGCAATCATCCGGGTCATGTGTATTGACTCGCATACTGAAATGAAGGCCGCATGGGCTGCCCTTATCAAAGCTGATTTTCCTCCAGAGGCGACAGCTCGCTTTCATGATGTGAGTGCGGTTGCCTATGAATTGGCGGGTGGGTCAATCAAAGCGTCGTTAAAGACGAGCAAGGTTGAAGCGGTAAAGCTCATGAATCAGCTTGGTGGGTTTTTCCGGGAGAATTACAAGGAGGCGCGTCGTCTCGCGGAGGAGGGGCTATGAACAGTCGAAAGGCTATTATTCTGACGGCGGTAGTTACCCTGTTCTTTGCCGTATTTTTTCTTTTCCCGGTGATCATGGTGATCGGTGAAGCGTTCGTCGATCGCGATGGAGGGTTGACTCTGGATTACATTTCACAGGTTTTTGTAAACCCGGTCTATCTTGAGGGGCTTTGGAATGCGCTTCTGCTTGGCGTGACGAGTACGCTGGCCACGCTATTGATTGCATTTCCTCTTGCTCTGCTGACTCATCGCTATCGGTTTCCTTTGAAGGGCCCCTTGTCGGCTTTGATTCTTGTACCGCTTGTCCTTCCCCCGTTCGTGGGAGCGGTTGGAGTGAAGCAGATGCTGGGCGTGAAGGGCGCTCTCAATGCCTTTCTCGAAAACTTGGGGCTGATGGATCCTGCTTCCCCGGTGGACTGGTTGGGAGAGGGACGCTTCTGGGGAATCGTGGTGATGAATGCCCTCCATCTTTACCCTATTCTTTACATGAATATTGCGGCTTCGCTTGCGCACCTTGATCCTGCCATGGAGGAGGCAGCTCAGAATCTGGGGTGCTCGCCATGGAGGCGGCTCAGGCGAATTACAATGCCTCTGACGATGCCCGGTATTTTTGCGGGAGGAGCTATTGTGTTTATCTGGTCCTTCACAGAGTTGGGAGTGCCACTGGTCTTTGATTATTCGAGGGTTGCCCCGGTTCAAATCTACGATGGGCTGAAAGATCTCGAGAGTAATCCGTTTCCTTATGCCTTGGTCGCGGTCATGTTGATTATTTCTTCCACGGTATTTCTGCTCTCAAAGGCTCTTCTCGGGCGCTCGAGGCTTGGGACGGCGCCCCGGCCGAAAGGGCGGAACGTCGAGAGGGTGCTAAGGGGTTGGAAGGGTTGGGCTATCACTCTTGGTTTTGTCGGGGTCTTTCTTCTGGCGTCACTTCCTCACATGGGCGTGATTCTTCTTTCCTCTGCGACTGACTGGTATGGATCGGTATTTCCGGAGCAGCTCACGGGCGCTCATTACGAAGAGGCCCTCGGACATCCACTGGTAGTACCCTCCATTCAGAACAGCCTGCTGTATGCGTCTGGAGCCATGGTTGTTGATCTGGTGCTCGGGCTTGCCATTGCGTGGGTGATTGTGAGAAGTACGATCCGGGGAAGAGCTCTTTTGGACGCCCTCGTAATGCTTCCGCTGGCGGTTCCCGGTCTCGTTCTGGCCTTTGGATACCTGGCGCTTGCACAGGAGGGACGTGCCTTCTCGTTTCTTATCGGGGTTAATGGAAACCCAGCAGCCTTACTTATCATCGCCTACGCGGTTCGTCGGCTGCCTTACGTCGTCAGAGCTGCGGTTGCTGGGTTGCAGCAAAGTAATGTGACCTTGGAGGAGGCAGCTTTGAGCCTTGGGGCGCCGCCGATTCGAATGATGAGGCGTATTGCCCTGCCGCTGCTTTCTGCAAATCTTCTGGCAGGCGGAATTCTGGCTTTTGCTTTCGCAATGCTTGAAGTCAGCGACAGTCTGATTCTTGCTCAACAGGCTGAACACTTTCCTATCACAAAGGCGATCTATGCTCTCCTTAATACCCTTGGCAATGGATATGAGTTAGCCTCGGCTCTTGGAGTATGGGCCATGGTCTTTCTCGGCATCTCGATTGTAGGGGCGGTATCTCTCGCCGGAAAGAGGGGAGGTCTTTTCCGAATGTAGGTCCCCGTAAGTTTCCGGGTTACGCGTCGCTATTGCCGGGATGCGCGGCTCCTTTTCATCCACGGATCTATAAAGTTGGCAAGAATGATGAGGAGTGCGCCGCAATAAAAGGATGTTCTAAGTTCGCTGTATTCCTGAAAGATGACAGCGCCAAGAAGGATTCCCCAGACGGGTTCGAAATTCATTGTCAGGTTTGCGGTGTAGGCCGTCAGCCTCCGGAGAAGCCGTATATTCCAGGTATGCGCAATCGTGGTGCAAAGAACAGCGAGAGTGAGAAGAGGAATCCAGTCGCTGCCGGAGGGCCGCTGCAGGTGATAGGGAGAAAAGAAAGGAAGAGTGATGGCAGACATGAGGCAAGCACCTCCCATTCCATAGAGTAGCATACTCTTTGGCGGTGTCCCTCTGGCAACCAGATCGCGATTAAGTATCGGGAATATTGCATGAAGCAGGGCCCCTGTGAGTCCCACTAAAAGTCCAGACCTGTGGTTGGGTTCAATACCGCCTGTGATTAGTAAAATGCCTGATATGACGATTCCACCGCAGAGAAGCTCTCCGAGTCGGAATGCCCTGCGTTCGATCAAGGGTTCCGAAATGGAGGTGAACAACGAGATTGTGGCAAAAGCGGCAAGTGCAACGGATACGCTCGAAAGGCTGACAGATAGGAAGAAGCAGACCCAGTGAGCTCCTTGGAGAAGACCGACATTGAATACTGCTAATGCTCTTCGTGGGGCGAGACAAAGCATCCCGGGACAGGTCAGGGCGAGCCAAGCAAGCATGGTGAGTCCTGCGATCATAACTCGCCAAAACACCAGAGACGGAGCTTCGAGGGAAATTACGTTTCCCAGAACGGCGGTGAGAGCGAGGATGAAGACTAGAAAATGATACTGGAGTAGAGCGGGAATGGGTCGGATGCGTTGGAGCAGGGTAGATTAGAGAGTGTCGTTATCCCGGACACAGTAAAAGCTGAGGAGAAAAAGCCCTTATGGTGCCGACTCCCGGAGGAAATTGAGCTGTTTTCGTCCTCGCGTAAATGATGGAAGCAAGATGATTGTCAGCGGATCCCTCGATATGTCTACAACGCAGAGACGAGAGACAGAGTGAAGGTGCTCATCAGAGGGTTCTAGTCGCTTGCCCATATCCGATTCGCTGAGTAGAACCTCGTGAAGTAATGAAAATCTCCAAGATAACTGCCTGGCAAGTAGACCTGCCCCTGCATGAGGGTGATTATAAGTGGTCAGGAGGAAAATCGGTGGCGGTATTCGATAGTACCGTGGTGAGAATTGATACTGATGCTGGGATCCATGGCGTGGGAGAGGTTTGCCCTCTTGGGCCGGTTTACCTGCCCTCCTATGCGGGTGGTGTTCGGGCCGGAATCCGTGAGCTTGGGCCCCACCTCCTTGGAGAGAATCCTCTTTATTTGGACCGGCTCAATCAAACAATGGATTCGGCGATGAAGGGGCATCCCTATGTGAAGTCCGCTATCGATATGGCCTGTTGGGATGTTCTGGGTAAAGCTTCAGATCTTCCTGTAAGCACGCTGCTGGGCGGGGCTTGCGGCGATGATTTTGTACTCTATCGCGCGATCTCGCAGGAGAGTCCTGAGGCGATGGCGGATAATGTAGCATCCTATAAGAGCGAGGGTTACCGACGATTTCAACTTAAGGTAGGTGGAGACCCGGACCTCGATATTGAACGTATTCATCAGGTTGCAGCGCGCTTGGGTCCCGGCGATAAACTGGTCGCTGATGCAAACACCGGGTGGTTGAAACACGAGGCTATGAGGGTTGTTCGTGCAGTCAGTGATGTTGATGTGTATATCGAACAGCCGTGTTTGCGGTATGAAGACTGCCTTTCCATCCGTCGGAATGTGAACCACCCCTTCATTCTCGATGAGGTCATTGATGGAATCCCGGAAATTCTGAGAGCCTCACACGATCTCGCTATGGATGTAGTCAACATCAAGATCAGCAAGTTTGGAGGATTAACGCGAGCTCGACAGGCCCGTGACCTTTGTATGTCGCTAGGTGTGGCAATGACTCTCGAGGATACGTGGGGCGGAGACATTGTCACGGCGGCGATATCTCACCTCGCGCATAGCACCCCCGCTGAATTTCTTTTTTCAGCAACAGATTTCAATAGCTATGTCACTAAGCCCATTGCCCACGGAGCTCCACAACGCAGGGAAGGGCGGATGGCTTCGTCAGCCGAGCCGGGGCTCGGAGTCAAGCCCATCATGGAAGAGCTAGGCGATCCTATTCTTGAAATCGAGTAAGACTTTTCCGAGCGATGACGTTCGAGGAGATTTCAGCGCTAGAGTTCTCCTGCAACCAGATCCGACCATTCTTGTCTTTTTCTTGCTACCGTGGATCTTGTTCCGTCCACCAGTATCTCAGCTGGCAGAGGCCGGGAGTTGTAGTTCGAAGCCATTGTGAAACTGTAGGCCCCTGCGCTCATAAGCGCTATGAGATCGCCCCGCTGAACATCAGCAATTTCCCGATTTTGGCAGAAGAAGTCCCCACTTTCACAAATTGGGCCCACCACGTCACCGACGATAGTGGTCTTTGATTGGTTCTCAAGAACGGGAACAATTTCATGGTGACCCTCGTAGAGTGCGGGGCGGATAAGATCATTCATTCCTGCATCGACAATTTTGAATGTCTTTGCGCTACCCTTTTTCTCATAGAGACAGGAAGTTAGCAACACACCGGCATTACCGGACATATAGCGTCCCGGCTCGAGGACGATTTTCATTTTCAGAGGTGCGAGCAGGGGAACAAGTTCTCGTGCATAAACATCAGGAGATAGTGGTGGGTCTTCTTGTTCGCTCCACCAGCTCGATGGGCCGGAGGCAAGTGCATCCTCATAGACAATTCCAATTCCGCCACCGATAGAGAAGAATTCGATACCGTATTTCTCTTGTAAGTCCCCCACCAGCGGAATGACTCGTTTAACTGCCTCTACGAAGGGAGATACATTGGTGAGCTGAGAACCAATGTGCATTTGTATTCCCTTGATCTGAATATGCGAAAGAGTAGATGCCCTCTCGTAGACTTTCATGGTTTCTTCGTAATCAATTCCGAATTTATTCTCAGCCTTTCCTGTTGAAATATATTTGTGTGTCTGGGCGTCGACATTCGGATTGATTCTCACGGCGACAGGAGCTGTGTGGGATGTTGATTCAGCAACGTTGTTGATGAACTCAAGCTCAGCCAGAGATTCAATATTGAAACAGTAAATACCCTGCTCCAAAGCATAGCGTATCTCCTCAGTGGTTTTCCCCACACCCGCGAAGGAGCAGCGGTGTGGGTCTCCGCCAGCCTTGACTACGCGAAATAATTCACCTCCTGAGACGATATCGAATCCGCTTCCCAGTTCAGCCAGTAGTCTGAGGACTGAAAGGTTCGAGTTGGCTTTGACTGCAAACGCGATGTGATGATCAAGATCGCCAAGGGCTTCGTGGAGGCTCTTGTAGTTATTCCGAAGCGTCTGAGAGGAGTAGACGTACAGGGGAGTTCCGTAATCTCGGGCGAGAGTCTCGAGGTTGACTTCCTCGCAGTGAAGAACCCCTTGATGATACTTGAACTGGTGCATGGAGAAGATCGGCAAATTTGTCTGCAGAAGGAATAGCGCAGAAAATGCCGAAGCCAACAGATCAAAAGCGAGGAAGAATCCGGTATTTTCCGGATTACTCGATGCGGAAAGAGCGTGTGCGCCTGCCGAAAAAGTCCTCAGCGACCGTTTCTCCTTTGATGTTCAGAAGCTTGGTTTTGAAACCCGAGGTGAGCCAGACATGGGCAAAAAAGCCTGGCATGCGGTCTGGCTGGGGCGGAAGCGCTACAACCGAAATGACCTTTTTCCCGAGAGTGATCCGGTAAACACGGTTCGGGGGAAGAGAGATCCGATTCCGAACATTCACCTTTGTCAGATACCCATCTCTGCGTTGCCCGATATGTGTTCCATCTTCGATCGATCGGGAATTTGTTCGCAGCCTCGAGCCCGGGAATCCGATACCTCTGAATTCAGTCTCAAGAAGAAGTTCCTTTCCACCGGCAATCTCGAGATCTCCCCGGAGATCGAGGTCGAGGTGGACCGTGTCGGGTAGGCGCCCATTGGTTTCAGACAGCAACGGAGTTGTAGTAAGCCCTGAGGCCGGGAAGGCGAGGCATATCATCCCTGTAACTGAGAGCAGACTCAGTAGAATGCCCAGAGATGCCCAGCGTGGAAGAGGAAGTGCCACTTGCCTCCGTGAAGATAAAAGAATTCCACGGTGAAGTCCGAGGGCATGAACCGCCACCACAGAGAAGATCCAAGTGAGAGCTGCAGATAAAAGAACGTCTCCAGCAAAACACCCACCCTGAACCATGGATGAAACTCCGATCGCGATTCCATAAATGCCAGAGGCAAGAATTACTCCAGCACCCCACCATTTCCTGCGGTGGACGAGCAGTAATATTCCCGATCCAAAAAAATAAAATCCGGTAGAGGAAAGTCCCCCGCTATGAAAACGTCCTCCGGCATATGAGCTCGATACTATGATTCGTTCAAACTCCTGCGTGCCCCCAAGTTGAACTGTTTCCGAAGGCTGGGGTCTTTCGCGAATTTGTCCCACGAGCGCTCCAGTCAACAGGCCGGGCCCAAAGATCAGGATGATAATGAAGAACAGGGCGATTCTGCGAAAAGGCGCAAACCTTTTTCGCATGAAACCAAGCGCGAGAACGGATAGCGCAATGGCACTGGTTAAGATGGCCGGCAGCGCAGCAAAGCGGTGGATTTGGGCCCACGGAAATGCTTCAGAGAATGTCCAAAGCTGTGCTTTCTCATTGAAGAGACGAGTACTGATTTTCAGATCGAGATCATTAAGAGCAAAGGGGGTGATCGCTCCAATGAATACGATCATTGGGATGATGTAGAGAGCGATGAGCCAGCGTCTGTTCACAGGAAAGGGTGATATTTTACTGGAAAACCTGTCTGCAGTGAAGCTCTCCTTGCGGGCACTCGACTGACTTTGATCGAAAGTTCGGGATTCAGCTAGCCGCGTGAGTTTTCCAGTGAAATTCCTCAGGGACTGCGGATGCGCTGGCGGGACAATCGCTGACAGGTTCTCGG
>CETE01045245.1_pt1 | contig 11391 bp, 18 predicted proteins | sample 531241 | NCBI WGS metagenome assembly CETE01 (sample SAMEA2622336, study PRJEB7988) | marine metagenome | biome: marine biome (ENVO:00000447); feature: deep chlorophyll maximum layer (ENVO:xxxxxxxx); material: "saline water (ENVO:00002010), including plankton (ENVO:xxxxxxxx)" | depth 30 m
TATCGTGCTGATTGTACTGGCACTGGGCATAGTGGGAGAGGATGACTATCAGCAGGAAATTGCTGATGTTCGCCACTACTGCGAAATGGTGGGGTCAGGTGTCTGGCCTGACTTCAACAATAACGTGAACTGTTAGGAGTAATACATGGCAAAGTATCGACGCAAAAGCAAAAGATGGTCACCTCGCGAAGACGCGGTGCTCATTTCTGGAATACAGAACGAAAAACCCTACGAAGAGATTGGCGGTGAGCTTGGAAGAACAGCCTCCTCCGTCGCCCAAAGAATTTATTCTTTGCGACACAAATCTCTAGCCATCCCGCCGCTGGCCAAGGCAAAGCCACAAAAAGCGGTAAGGCGGGTAGAGCCTGTCATCAAGGCATCGGAGCCAGAGATCAAAGCTATTGCGGATGACAACCGCATTTGGCTGGCAATGGCTAGCGGGGTAACCAGCGCCTTCCTCTCACTTGCCACCCTCGTAGTCATCTTGATTGCCTTGATGACATGAATGCATATGACGCATTTGTCTTAGCGTCTGTTCTTTCGATTGGGGCACCGACAAATCAGCAAGCCAGACAGGCGGCACAGATAGCCAAAAGCATTGCTTTAGAGTTGAGTCCACTGCAAATTCAAAAGGGCAGAGAGGAGGCTATGAGTGTCATCGGATGACGCACAGATAGCTGTGGAAGAGGCTATGTTACAGGCTGAAATTCTGGGCGAGGATGTGGCAATCATGTCCGACCTCAGCGTTCAGCGGCTACGAAATACCACGGGCGCCGTGCTGGAGATAGTGCGGTGCCCCGCCCCTTTGAAAAGGCAAGATGGTGCCGTAGACTGAAGCTAGGGGGACACTCCTACACGGCGTGCGGCGGCGTCGATAGAGTTTACGCATTCCCCCGATCCTTGTGATTAGCGTACTCTCAACCGCCGCTCTTTAAATGCCTTACCGGATTCTTACCACCGGACATACGCCGCTCAGCAATCCAGCCCAGCCCCTTTTTTAGGGTGAGAAGCCTTTCTTTTGATGCAGAAATGTCCCACCCATGGACCACCACCTCCTCGACAAGATACCTAGCATAGTCGCCATATCGCCTACCGACTAGTCTTAAAGTCTTTCCGTACCGCATCAAGGCGTCAGACGCCATCGAGTCTGGATTTGCATCTCCTGACCCCGCCTCGTACCTGAGGGGCTTGGAAAAGATGCCGGCCTTCACCGCCTGACTCAGAATATACTCTCCAGCTTGGTGCTCACCCAAGGTCAGTAAACCGTCCATGAGATATCTGTCAATCACATTCTGATCCATGACTTTGGCGCGAGGCATCGTGCCGCCCTCCACCATGACGGCGTGGCGCTTGTGTATCTCTTTTGTGCCTAAGTCTGTGTGTAACTTGTCAGTCATACGAAATGTCCCCGGACCCGGAAATTGTCCCCGGATAATAAAAACTCTGCTGAGAACTTGTTAACAGTACTAGAACTCATCGAAGTCATCCCATGCCCTGCCCCGCAATTTAGACAGGCTCGTGGTCGGCGGATCTGGATCGGGTGTCCTCTCGGTGTATGTACCGTTAAACATGTTATAGCTAAGATGTGCTACGCCCTGAGATCCCACCCACTTGAATCTTGATTTCCAACAGTGTATCTCGACGCATTCATCTGTTCTGTGAACTGTCACACCTAGATCAGCCTTGGCAAACCATGCGGCAGAGCCTGAAATATTCATGCCCTTGGGGACTGCGTAGGTGCCATCCTCACGGGGGTACATCTTCTGGGGGTGCGCGACAAACCAGACGTGAATGCCATGCGCTTTGGCAAAGCTGGTGATTCGGGTCAGCATCTGAGAAATGTTGCTGTGTTCTTCCTGACTGCTAGATTCTATGTAGTTGTACGGGTCGATGATGAGACCCCGCACGCCCATACGCATGACCGCCTGCTTGGCCCTATCGATAATTGAGTCAATCGTGCTGAGGCCACCGTCCTTGCTTTCAAGGAAGACAAAGTGATCGTTTATAAACTCGACAGCCTCACCTAGCTCATCCTCTGTCATTCTCTCGCTAAGTCCGGTGTAAAACGGCTTGCCTGATACCTTTTCAGCCAGCTTGGCGATGTGCATATGTGGCGGGTTTTCAAACGAACAGACCGCAAACTTCCACGATTCACGTTTAGCAAGGTTGATCATAATCTGATCGATAAACTCAGACTTTCCTGAGCTTGGCATCCCCGTCACAACAGACAACTGGCCCTCAGCAACGGTAAATAACTCGTCGATCGAGTCAAACCCCGTCGAGGCGCCCCGCCCGTGACCGTTCTGGTAGATGTCCTTGACTGCATCCATGTACTCGCTGACAGCATACACACCAGACAAGGGTATCGGCTCAGGGTTGTCGAAGATCCTGCGGGTTTCTTCGGCTCCTAACTTGTCAACAGCATCGTTTGCATCTTTGGCGCCCTTGGGGAATTTGACCCTCCAGCACTTTGCTCTGCCCACTCGGCGCGCAATCTCCTCTGCCAGCGCCTCGCCAGCCTCATCGCTATCTGTCGCCAGAACAATCTTCTTGCACCGATCTAATCGCTCGCGTTCATTCCACACAAACGCAAACTTTTTATCCTCCTCAGGATCTACCCTGTTGTGCGATACCTTTATCGGCGCCCCATTTGGGCAGGAAACGGCCTTGATTCCGATGCTGGCTAGAGCAATGACATCACACTCCCCCTCAACTATCGTTAACTCTTCAGCCTCTTCCTCTATGTTTTCGATGCCGTAAAAGGATCTTGGTGCGCCATCGCAGGTAAACCCCTTGCCCTCTACAGATCGCCACTTAATTGCCGTTGGCGACTCCCGTGTGCCGTACACAAAACCAACCGCCTGCTTCTCCTCGCCCCCAAACCACTTGGTGCCGGTGGTCATCAGGGGTAGGTCATTGATGTCGTTGATTTTTACCCCTCGGGAGGAAAAGAAGTTCTTAACAAGTTCTACATTATCGTTTAGCTGTGTGGGTATCTTTACTACTTTACTTTGTGTCATATGAGCCTCGTAAAATTTTTCACGCCTGTAAGACCCAGACAAACCGCAATGGTGGCAGTGGTAAAGGGTATGGTCTGGCTTAACGGTGATTGAAAGTGTCTTTATAGTTTTCTTTTTGCGTGCATCTGAGCAGTCTGGGCAACGCTCTCTGGCATCTTGATTATGACTCAGGATGAAGTCTTTCAAGCTGTCCATCTGTTTGACTACCTCCTACTTGTATGATATTGGTAGCCCTAGGACTGTACTAGACTAGAACCTTCCTATTTAAAATAGGTATATATCTAGACTAGAACCTTCCTAGGGAAGTTACTCTTTGAGCTTCAGCCCCCGCTAGGGGGCTTTTTTATGCGCACTGAAACAACTCTTCCATCACCATTTCAGCAACAACCCTCTGTTGCGTCCGGCTCAAGCAGAGCATTTCGTCTAGTGCGTCTTGCAGGCCAACGGGGTAACCCGCCAGCCGGCAGTGATAAGAAAAAGCGTTAGATTTCAGATAGTTAATGGCGGCATCACGGTCAACTTGCTGGTTACAAACCAAGTCTTTGATGGCCTGAAGGATGACCTTGCTATACACAATTTTATAGGTGTCTGACAATGATCTCTGCGCGTGGATTTTCCTTGTCCACTCCCCCCCAATAAATATGCTTTTCTTTCACCTGCCTATCGTTTTTATACACGAAGCCTTGCATCACGTCCAGAATCAGTGACTCGTCTAGGTCGGGGCGTCTGGATTTATAGTAAATTTTAATGGTTACTGAAAGGTCGCCATCAAGAAGCGGGTCCATCTTTTTACATTGCTCGTGAAACATCTTGACGTACCCCAACGCTTTCTTTGACTTGATAACCATTGGGGCGCCAGCCCTGCTCTTAACAATTCTGCGGCTGTTGGCTTTGCTACACGGCTCTCCTGCAATTACCATACTTACCTTTGACATATATCGACTCCTACGTTAGCATCCGTTCTCCACATTGAGGAGTGTATCACGATGAGCAAAATGGGACGTTATGTCTTTGATCTACAGATGGCTGAGGAGGCCGAGTTTTATGGACATCCAGATAGAAAAGCACGTACCAATCCCCAAGCGGACAAAGATACCGGACCTGCCGCTGGCAGAGATGGAGATCGGCGACTCTTTTGTGGCACCCATCAACGCGAGCGAGCAGACGGAGGTCAGAGCACTCCGACAGCGGATCTCCCGATGGCAACGGGACCGACTCCCTGTGAGATTCTCCGTCGTTCGTGACGGCGAGCAGATGAGAGTCTTCCGAATCGCGTGAAAGTCACCAACCACACAAACTTACCTGAGCCTGTATTCAAGGCGCTGACGCACAGTGACTATTCAAGGGGTCACAGCAACCGCTCAGTCACCCAGCTGATAGACAGCCCCCGTGTACGCATTCTCCGCAAGGAGCATGACGACGAGATCACGGAGGATGTGTCTGACATGTTGTGGAGTGTATTGGGCACGTCAGTACACACTATGTTTGAAAGGCATCAACCGGAGGGGCATATCGTTGAAGAGCGTTTGTTTGCTGAGGTTGACGGGTGGAGTATCAGTGGGGCGATTGATTTACAGCGTTCAGAGGCTGACGGCACCATGACCATCATGGATTACAAATGCACCTCAGTGTGGTCTGTGATTCATGGCAAGGTTGAATGGCACAAGCAACTTAATTTTTACGCATGGCTCGCCGAACAGAAGGACGGGGTCAAGGTGATTGGCTTGCAGATTATTGCTGTCCTCCGTGACTGGCAAAGAGCTAAGTCCAAGATTGAAACCAACTACCCGCTAGCACCAATTGTCATTGTCGATGTTCCGCTTTGGCCTGCGGAGGAGAGGGATCGTTATGTCCGCCAAAGGGTAAAGATTCATCAGGAAGCAGAGTACGAGCGGCTGACAGGCGGTCACATACCCCGCTGTAGTGATGAGGAGCAATGGAAGCGCGCAGACACCTTTGCTGTCAAAAAAAGGGGTAACAAACGTGCTCTGCGCGTATTTGACAGCATGGCAGAGGCCGAAACCTTTGCGGGGGAGGCGGCAGAGCGCGAAATAGAAGAGCGCAGGGGTAAGCGCGTCCGGTGCGAAGACAACTGGTGCCGCGTGGCGCAGTGGTGTGAGCAATACGAAAACGAGGCATGGTCATGATCCAGACTGATCCCGAGTTCTACCGCAAGGTTGTCGCACTGAATCAGATAACCACGCACAAGTTTAAGATAACCGTTAGCGGAGATAATATTAGGTTTTATATCGGCGACAAGTACGCTGGTGACATGAACTCAGGACTGTTTTTCAAGCTAACGCCCAGTGAGATTCTCAAAACGATAGGAGTGAACAATGACCACAAAAAAAGCTGGCTCTACTGAGCCGACTTACGCAAGCGTCTGGAAAACGCTGAGTCAGATAGACTGCTCTGACAAAGCAGAAAATAAGAACGGACTGACCTACCTTTCGTGGGCGTGGGCGTGGGGCATCCTGATGGAGCATTACCCAGAAGCCACATATCAGTTCCTCAATGAGGAGTGGGATAGTGAGGGCCATGCCACTGTTTGGTGTAGCGTCAAGATAGGCGAGCTAGACCGCCTTATGTGGCTTCCCGTGATGGATTACAAGAACAAGGCTATCGTGAAGCCCGACACCAGAGCGGTCTCTGATACTCGTATGCGGTGTCTAACTAAGTGTCTGGCGATGTACGGGCTGGGCCACTATATCTATGCTGGCGAAGACCTTCCTGCCAGCAGTGACGCCGTGGAGGAGAAGCCTGCCCCTAAGGAAAAGCCCAAGCCGAAAGCAAAGGCCAAGCCCAAGGCAGAGCCAAAAACGGAGACGCAAGCAGAGCCTCTGCCTGACCACATTGGAGATGAAGAAGAAGCGGAGGGGGTTCTTGGTTTTCTGTGCGGTACTGCTGACAAGTTTGCAGGAAAAACAGAGGGCGAGCTAATCGAATGGTGGCAATACCCTGAAACCAAGAAAGCGGCAGACCTGCTTGATCAGGGATACCCAGAACATTACAAGCAACTCATGGCGCATTTGTCTGCGCTACGAGCATCATTAAAGGAGAGTAACGATGAGTAAGTACCACAAGACCGAAGGTGGCCTTTGGCCTAACGATGAAAAGTCGAAGCCGTCACATCCCGACATGAAAGGGCGTGTCGAGGTCAGCCCTGAGCAGGTAAAAGGCTTGATTGCCATGGCAAAAGAGGGAAAGACACCCAAAATTCAGCTTGCCGCATGGAATCGCAAGGCCAAGGACACTGGTCAGGAATACCAGTATGTCACCGCTGAGGTGTTCTGGGATCCAGAGGCACAGGCGGCTCCACCGCCCCCGCCCAAGCCCCAGCCCATCGAGATTGAACTTCCAGAGGACGACATTCCGTTTTGATCAGGTCTAAAAAACTGCTGGATGCGGCGAAGGATCAGTCTTGCGTCAACTGCGGGGTCAGGGACGGCACCGTGGTTGCGGCACACTACACCGGCCTACGCGCACACCTGCTTGGCAAGGGTACAGGACACAAGCCGCATGACTTGGTAATTGCTGACCTTTGCCACAAGTGCCACTACCAGTTCGATGTAGGCGGTGGTGGCGCAACCTTTGAGAAGAAGATCGACAGGTCAGAGCAATTCCTGTTCAACATAGTCAAAACATTGATACGCCGAATTGATCAGGGCGTCATCACAATAGAAGGAATGAAGGATGAGTAATGGAGATACATCTACCCCAAAAAAGGGCAATCCAGAGAATGCGAGTGCTACAGTCTCTGTGTCAGGAGTTTCCGCAGGCGGCGCCACAAATAGTGGAGGTCAACCTTCAGTCGAGACATGGAGTTACTCTGGAGGTAAAGCCTCTGCGAACTCACCGATCAAGACCCCAAGAAAATTACTACAGAAAGTGGTGCAATGGTTTCGCAAAGTTCTGCGGATTGACCCCTGACGAAATGCACGAAGAGATTCTCTGCCAATGTTATGGCTCAGAGGAGATAGAAACGCGGTTTGGAGTAAAAAGAAGGCCGATCAAACGAAGTGGCGATACCACCCGTGGCGACTACTCCGAGCTTATTGAAACGCTATGCAGGGTGGCGGCACAGATGGGATATGACGTGCCGCCCCCAGTGCAGGAGGAAGAATGACAAAGCTGACGCTTGAGTTAGAGGGCGAGGCCTACGCAGACGGGCTTGCTACTGCTGACAAGTTTCTGGCACTGATAACCGAGAGACTCGACCGAATTGACAAGGTCACGGAAAACATCCTAGACATGACTAATATAAATGCCGATGCACTGGATGACATACGTGCCGCAATAAAGGATTTGGAGGAGGCAAAAGCCGCCTTGTCCGGTGACTGAGATCAGGCTAACACTGGCAGAGATGCAGATCGCCGCCAATGTCGGAGTCCAGAGGCAGTTACAGAACCTCAAGAACGATGCCACACCTGCATACGGCGCTGGATCGTCTAACGACTGGCAACTGCATGTCGAGGGCGCACTTGGTGAGATGGCTCTGGCAAAGCACCTAGGTATTTATTGGGATGGGAAAGGCCAAATGAGGGCGCCGGATGTCGGTAACGTGGATGTGCGGACATCTAACAGGAACTCTGCTCGCTTGATCATCCACAACTCAGATCCAGATGACAGGTTTTTTTTCCTGCTGATCGGAGGCAATGGAAGATATCGATGTGCTGGGGGGGTGTACGGCAGGGATGGTAAGCGAGATGAATTTTGGACTGACCCAGCCGGAGGTCGCCCGGCGTACTTTGTTCCTCAAAACAAGTTAGGAGTAATAAATGGATGATATTCCAGAGCATTACATCGCACTTTGGATAGTTTGCTTCATCAGCGTCTACACCATATTGGTGATAGCGCCAAAGTATTGATACACTGAGTGTCCGTTTAACAAGTAGGAGTATGTAATGTCAAAGTATTTCACAGCTATCATCGCCTTTTTCTTTTCTTCTTTGGCGGCGTCTCAAACCATAATTTACTACGAGGATGGCTCTGTTTACACCGTCAAGGAGAACGAAAAGGTGTACGTCGAAACCTCTAGCAAGTTGTACACAAAACAAGGCTACAAAAATGGGAATGAGTATTTCATTCACAAGGTGCCTAACCAAAAAGTAGATTATGAAGAACAGCCTTACGATGGCGAAGATCTTGGCTCACCAGAGTGGTGTGAGGCTTACGCGCCATATCTTTATGTCAATGGATTTACCTTTGACGATCAAGCCTATATCCGGTATTGCAACCAAGATGGCTCAGGTGATGGCGACGGTTAAGCTATACGCCCCTCAGCCTTATGATGCTCTACGTTAATGAGGTGCTGATTAAGGATCTCCTCCTTTGACTGGCCGTGGTACGGCACAGCAAGAAGCTCATCCAGTAAAATTTCGTTGAGGCTTCTGGGCTGATATCCCTCTGTATCGGGCGCTTCTGGCATAAACACCTCAGCCAGTATGCGTCCGAACTTACCCCGCCCATCTAGATGCGTTTTTAGTAGGACTTCTGAGCCCTCTGGAATCATCTGGGACACATAGCTCTTTGCCAGATTGCCAAGCGCCTTCAGGTCTTCCGTCCCGCCACGAGTCTCTGCCGTGTCAATACCATACAGCCGCACAGACTGTGCCTTTAGCTGGATGTCAAAACCACAGTCGATATCAAGTATGACACTGTCTCCGTCAACACAACGCACCACTGTCGCTTTGTATGAATATGTTAACAGCACTTACAACCCCCTTATCACGGACCTGTTAGCAAGACTTTCAAGTAGCGGGGTGACGCTCAGGATGTTGTTCTCGTACTCCCTTAGCGCGTCAAGCTGTTCCTTCTTCATCTCCGCATCTAGGTCAGAACGCATGATTGCGCGCCTCATTACCCTGATGTCATCAAGATCTTTCTTGATTGAGTAAACACCGTCCTTAACCTCAGACAGGTTTCCTATCTTGGGTATCAAGGCGTCAAGCTCATCATGCCTGCCGTCTCTGATTAGGGCATTCATGCTATTGTAGTCCTGACGTATTTCGCTATAGAGGTCGTAGAACTGCTCTTTGAGGCCGCTCCCCTCCGGTGAGGTTAGGAAACGCTTGACCACAGGGTAGTCGTAAGTTGCAAGCGCGGACATCTCCGGCTGTTTGACGTTATAACCGATGGCGTCCAGACCTTCGCTGACTGTTGGGTCTCTGACTATTCTATCGATCCAGCTTGTAACAAAGACGCCAGTGCCTCCAGTATATCCCCTGATGATGTGGTCTATCTTCATGGGAGATATACCGCCACCGCCAAACGGGATAGTTGCTTTTTGAAGGAGCAACGAAAGCTCAGTGGTGGCATCTGTTCTCTGCATCTCTGGACGTTGACCCGTCATCCAAATAGGCACAATCGTCCTGCCCGTGTACACGTCATAATTAGTTATGGCTTCCAGCACAGGCGTAAGCGCCTGAGGCACAGGGTTGAAGTTGAGCGTAGAAAGAATCGCCTGCTTGCCGCTCTCAAACGCCTGCTTCCCTGTCCTCTTATCTGATGTCGTGTCCAACACAACCTCAGGAATAGTCTTGAATATCAAGCCAACCTCAAATGGAATGGGTATGGCTATCGCTCCAACATCTTTAAGCCAAGGGACGGGGAACAGCCAGTTGTTGTCCCTTAGCTCCCTGCTTGCTTCCCTGTACTCGTCCTCGTCGCTGACCTGCGCCCAATACAGCGCAGTTGCAAAGCCCAGCAACGCACCTCGCATCGCAAAACCTATTATGGCCCTGTTCTGGGTTAGCTCTCTGTTCGCTGGGTTAACCCCAATTGCGCCACGATACAGAACATCTAAGCCCTGTATTCTTGCGTTGAGGAATGGCACGGCTGTCGCAATAGCCCTCATAACACCATTACTGCCGCGTCTGGAGAAGTTAAGTATCTCCATCGCCTGATAGTGCGCCTCAGCCTCGTTGCCCGTCCGAGAATACACATCGTTATAAACGGCCTGTCGGGTTGCCGCGTCCGATCTAGTTGTCTGGCGCCCGGCGAAACGCCACATTGTCCTGATCATGTTAAGAGGAAGTCCCCGCCTTTTTCTGTTGGCTGACTCTTCCTCAAACAGCTTGCCGAGATCCTTTTGATCTATGTTGAAATCGTAGCCGCCAACAACGCCGGTTCTTTCCAGCCTGTTTACGTCAGCAAAGTATCCCTTGGTCGTATCTATCCACGGTAGGAACCTAGCGCCAGATGTAACAAAGGCGGACAAGCTATCCCTTAACAAGTTAGCAATCATAAATCCCGGGGTACGAGTGACCGTTTCCCTCAGCAACGAGGAGAATGGCCCGAAGTACATTCTGGACAGGTTCTCCAGACCAGAACTTTCTATTGCACTCATCGACTCAAGGATAAGCGGGTCATGTATTTGGAAGTAGACGGGCTCTCCGCGAACCTTGAATCCGATAACAGCCGCATCATCCTTTCTGGAAGCAGGCACTTGGGTCGCAAGCTGTAGCTTCTGCATATCTCTCGCAATGCGTTGCTGGGCGACATTACGCATACCGAGATCAATGGCAGACCCGACATTCTTGGTAATCGCCTCAATCAAAGGCACGTTGATCTTGTCTGTTTTGCCCTTGTACGCCTTAAATGCGCCCAGCTTTCGCAGATCGCCATACGCATTGGTAACGACCTTTCCGATCTCTGCTTTAGGGTCTAGGGCTCTGTAGTAGGGGATGTAGTCTGCGGCTAGACGCCAGTCTTCTGCTGTCTTCTCGTTGAGTACGCCCGTGTCCTGAAGGAATGTAATGACTTGGTTGTTGTATGCTTGCCAAGCACCGTACCATTCCTTAACGGGGTTGTTTCCGTTGGCGTCCGTGAACTGCTCTACATCCCTAAGCGCCTGCTGATAGTCCGCATCTGTGACAGGGGTGACCTTGCCGTCATCGTTTAGCCTTTTGCCCCGCATGGCAATCGCGTAAGCCTGAGCAAACTGTGTAAGGTCTCCGTATTGCTTTGTCCTTAACAAGTCAATGATATCGATCAGACCCCGGTACTGTTTGCCGTTGTGGGAGAAATCCACAACCTTCGTCAGTCCGTCTTTGTATTGGGGAACGCCGCTCTTAAACGCTTCAGCGGTGACACCCGCAGATCTATCAGCAAAAAGCACAGCCGCAATGGAACTGCTGTCCGCTAGATAGTCGTTAAAATACTTCTGGTTCAGCTTCTCCAGTCTGGCGTATCGGTTGAGGATCGCTTGGCGTGCTTTTGTAAACTTGTAGCTGAGAGGGCTGTTGTCCCCAGTCGCATCCATGTACTGTTGCATGGGGTCTACGCGATCTGGCCGGTCAGTTACAAGCCTGCCAATAAATGATTTGGTTTCTGGGCGGTATTCTGGGTCGCGTGATTCCAGTATCTCATC
>CETE01144686.1_pt1 | contig 11353 bp, 14 predicted proteins | sample 531241 | NCBI WGS metagenome assembly CETE01 (sample SAMEA2622336, study PRJEB7988) | marine metagenome | biome: marine biome (ENVO:00000447); feature: deep chlorophyll maximum layer (ENVO:xxxxxxxx); material: "saline water (ENVO:00002010), including plankton (ENVO:xxxxxxxx)" | depth 30 m
GAACCCAAAGAAAATAAAAAAGAAATAGTAAATCCAATTCAACAACCTATAAAGCGTTCTGGAGTTATGATGAAATTAACTTAAAAATCAAAATTACTAATAATACCATCTAAGCTATATTTTTTCATATAATTTAAAATATAGTAATCCTTTGCTGTATATGAAAATACTTCTAATGATTTATTTTGTAAATATGTTATATTTTTTTGATTTAACGCAGTCCAGTGTATACAAATGAAATCAATTGATTTAGATAAATATTCTAAGTCTTCAATTGTATAATTTGTTTCACAAGTAAAACCAATTTTATAATTTAAATTATAAGACTTTAGGAGCTTTATATGATTTCTATCAAAACCTGAAATGTAAATATTAGGAAAATAAACTTTATGTATTAGTAGTAATTCTACTAGATATTTGCTAATTTCAGCTGAACCTTTAATATCTAGAAAAAGTTTTGTTTTTTTAGTATCCACAAATTGTAATAGTTCATTTAAAGACAACATACCGTGTTTTTGACATTCTTCAAGAGTAAATTCATTGATTGCTTTAGATAAAAAATAAATATCATGAAAAATTACAATATTATTTTTTTTACACAACTGAATATCCACTTCTAACATATCAAAACCATTTTTAATAGCTTCTATAAATGCTTCTTTTGAATTATCTGGATAATGTTCTGAAAGACCTCTATGTGCTATTTTTAACATAATTACTTTATAATTACAATAAAAAAATTGTAAATATTAATATATAATGTCAACTTCTGATAATAAAAGTGATAGTTCAGAAATGAAATCGGAATTATCAGTTGATGGAAATAGTGCAAATAAAAAGTCAAAAGTTAAGGTAGAATGGTCTCCTGAAAATGAAAAAATTTTAGTTGAATGGTGTGATGTTGCTCAATGTTACAAATGGCTAAACATGAGAGCTCATTCAAAATACGCAAGATTACATGCATGGTTCACAATTCCAGCAATTATACTTTCAACTATTAGTGGTACTGCATCATTTGCACAACAAAGTTTTCCTACTTCAACCCAAGTATATGTTCCAATGGCGATTGGTTCATTGAATATCTTTATTGGTATTTTAACCACTATTCAGCAATACTTAAAAATTTCTGAATTAAATGAATCTCATCGTGTTTCCTCAATTGCTTGGGATAAGTTTGCAAGAAATATTCGTATTGAATTGGCTAAGGCACCTGCTGAAAGATTAGATGCTGGAAGTTTTATTAAACATTGTCGTGATGAATTTGATAGATTAATGGAAACATCACCCAGTATTAATGATAAAATTATTGAAGAATTTAAGACAAATTTCGCAGGTAAAACAGAAGAAGCTAAAAAACGGTTTGCTGAATTGAAAAAACCTGATATTTGTGACACCATTGTTAGTGTTAATGAAACAAGACATAAATGGTATTTGGCAATTGAGAACTCAATGGAAGAAATAAGTGCAGAAATGATGGCTGAAAAAGAAAGGATTATAGAAGAACAGACAAGATTACTTGAAGAAAATGCATTAAAAGCAAAAGACGAAGCTGAAAAACAAGCTATATTAGAAAAAGAAAAGATTAAAAAGCATTCTCAAAAGAAAGATGCTGCAGTTAAGTTACTAGAACAATCAGATGCACTATACAATATTTCAAAAGAAAAGATAGAAAAACATATTGAAGCCTATGAAGATACATTTGACAGAAAACCTTTAGCGGATGAACTTATTGAGAATTTAGGTGACGATATCAGTGATGAACACATGACAAAATTCTTAGAAACATATGTAACTGATACTATACCCCCACAAGGTGAAGACAATGTATAATTTGTTCTCGTAGTTAAAAAATTGATAAAAAAATCTGAACATTTTTTAGATACACTTTAATTTAAACAATGGAAACTCAAATGCCCTTAAACTTTGATATGATTCAGTCTGGTGACCTTCAGATGAGTAAGAAAACATGGCTTGAAAATCTAAATAATAATCAATATAATTGTGTTGTAAAAACTTTAGAACAAATTGAAACTAGCACAAAAGGACAATATTATAATATTCATACTTTTCCTGACTCCTTTATGATTTCATTTACAAAAGAATTTTACAGAAAAGATTGGCTTAGTCAGCTTAGCAATGCACAATATAAATATGTATGTGATAAATTAGAAAAAGAGCAGTTAGAAATTTGCAGAAATGCGTTTTGCTGCGAATGTTGCAATAGTTGTCATGGAAGTGGGAAAATTAAATATGGAATACATAATTTTCCTTTTGAATGGATTAAGATATATGAATTAGATTTTGTGACGAAAAATATTCAATAATTTTGTTACTATTTGTTTATTAAATCCAAATTCTTTGTTAAATCCAATATAAGACCCTAAACACAATCCAAATAAAGAAAGAAAACTGTAAAAAGTTTTTTTATAGGATATTAGTTTGTAATGCTTTTCATATTTATTTTCTGTTAATTTTTTTATGACGGCATCTCCAGAAACACCAATAAAATAACCCAACAAACCATATGCTAATGCATTATAATGCCTAAACATCTATATTTTCTTATTAATATATTTTTAAATGGTTGAAATATATTAATTTTTATTTGAAACACATTTATACTGATTATCTTTTATTATTCGTTTTTGATTCTCATTACATTTTTTAACACATCTGTTAGTTAATGGGTTATAATCTTTATCTTTTTCTCTACATTCTCTCATTTTTTTATTTATGCTATCTGTTTTTGTTGCTTCATCAGATTTTTTAGATACACTTTTCTTTTTTTTCGTTTTATTTTGAACACAACGGAATTTATCGTTTCTTATTTTTCCATCTTTACATTTTTTCACGCATTTTCTTGTAAATGGATTAAATTCAGGCATAGAGGGAGGACAACGAATAAGATTTTTTTCTTTTGTTTGATCTTTCTTTTTTTCTAATACTTCCAAAGATAATTTATTTACTATTTCAATACTTTTCTGACTGGGTGTAGGAGCCTTTGTAGAATAAATATTGTATTTGTTTAATAAATTTTTATAGTTATTTATCAATTGATTTATATCTTTACTTCTAATAATTAAATCTTTATCACTATAGTTGCGCATTAATTGACCAAATTCGTTTAGAAAATCCTTATAATCTAAACAATCCTGTTTTATCCATCCTATCATACTTTTTAAGGATAAACATAAACAATAACTATCAAAACTATTTGCTATATCATTAATAAATGCACTATAACTATTAACATATTCACTTTTATAATCACTACAATTTTTTTGGTTTTTAAAAGTTTTATTATTTGCACAGCTATATTCAGGTGGATAATATGACCAAGATTGAGCATGTGTATTTTTATTAAATTTTGATTGGCGTATAAATTCTTTTTTAGAAATGACCATACCAAAATCTATATAGCGAATTTTTGCGGTTTTAATATTATAAACAATATTTAACGTTTTTATATCGCGATGGACAATATCATTGTCTGAAAAAAACTTTAATCCTTTAAATAAATGTAATATAGATGTAAAAAATATCTTCTTTTCTTCGTTAGATATTCCAGGAAAAACTTTTTTATAGAATTTATATACATCAATACCTCCATCATCAATTACTAATTGTCTTAAATCATCTTTAAAGTATTTATAATAGTCTTTTACTCGTCGTGTTTCACAATCTTTTACTATTTTATTAAACCTAGCATTTAATTCTGGTTTGCAATAAATAGGTTCTCGAATAGTGAATTTTTCAATACCATCTATTTTTTGTATTTTTTTCATTTCTTCTAATTCTTCAATAGCATCACTTTTTCTCATTACTTTTGAAAGTCTATTTTCATAATCTTTGTTGGTTACATTTGTATCTTTATCACATTTTAATGCTGGTTTTATGACACAACCATATGTTCCTTCTCCAACTATTTCATTTTTCATAATATATAGTATAGTATGAAATTAATTTATAATTCTTTAAAATATATTTGATTTCTCACGCCAAAGTATTTATTTCCTTCTTTCATAAAATAAAAAACATTATAGTCATCTATATTTTCTTTAACTAAGTCTAAATCTTCTTTTGCCTCAGTAATAACAGGAATATCTTTTTTCACAAATAAAGCATATGATTTAATATTTTCTATATTATCTTTACTGATTGGGTCTTGCGAAAAAACATAAATATAATCAAATTCTTCGTGCTGTATTTTTTCATTTACAAGTGTTATTTCTTCCACTTTATTTTCATAATACATATTTCTATATTTTTCTTCTTTTTCTTCACATATATATGCTCTAATGGGAATTTGTATATTAGTGTTATCTAATTCTTTAATATATTGAAGAAATGAATTTTGATAAAATAAATTAGTTATATTACTGTTTATTGGATGGTAATGCCTATTTTCTATTATATCACTAATCAATAGTCTTTCAAACACCTTTTTATCTTTTAAATCTAAATCGTATGTTTCAGGTAAATCAATATTTGTGCAATCAAAAAATATGAATAAGTCCTCGTTCTCTTGTAAAAATCCTCTATACATATTAGAGGAATCTTCTCCTTTATGTTTTGTAACATTTTTGAAAAAATCAAATATTTGTTCTTTAAATACAGAATGAATATTTGATTCATCGTCGTTTGTTTCTGGTTTTTCTTCTTCCTCGTCTTTTTCCTCCTCTTCTTTCTCTTTATCATCGGTTTTATCATCACCGCCTTGTTGTTTATCCTTTGAAAAAGATAAAAAGTTCATAAGAGAAAAGGGTTCTTTTTCAGATTTTACTTTAATTTCTTTTTTTTCTCCCTCATTATCATTTTCAAATTTTGATTTATCTAGAATAGCCTTAGGAAATTCAAGTTCATTATTTTTTATAAAATAATATTGTATAAATGGTTGTGTTGTATCATCTATAAATTGATATAAACTCAGATGTAAGTTGTAATTAACTTCATTATTATATATAAATACTTGATTCAATATATCATCATCTAAATATTTGTATTGGTTCTCATCATTATCTACTTCTTCTGTCTGTTCTTGATATTTAAAATCATCAACTTCTATACTGGTTGTATCAATTACTTCTTGATGATGAATCTTGGGAACTTTATTCATAAAATTTTCAATTAAAAAATTTCTTAATGGTATATTTTGAAGAGACATATATACATACTACATAAAATGTTTTCAATATATTTATCTTATAAAAAATTGATTTAAAATAATTATTATGTATATAGTAATTAATCAAGATGGCTGCAGTAATTATGAATGATCAAGTGTTTCATCTGGAAGATGAGTATGTTAATCCAGAGCTATATGCTAGTGAATATGATGGAGAAGGTTGGATAACTGTTGGTGATATGGTAGAAGATACTGTATCTAGAAATGATGACAATGTTTCTATTAATTCCAGAAAAAAAAGAGTTAGAAGAGCCATTGAAGAGGTCAAGAAGATGGACCCTGGTTATAACGCAGTATTAGATAAAACTGGTGAAAAGGTATTTGAATTTTACGAGACAGCTTGTCACCCAGGTGCTAGAATTAGAGATGCTATTACAGGTATTCGTGATGAAGTTGGTTGTGGAACCATTTTTGAGGAACTTTATTTCAAGGTAGCTTATTGTGGTAACCACGGTAAAGGACAAATTCTATTCTTCTCTAGTCCTGATGATTATGAAAGATATTTTGGACATACCATTGATACTGAACATAAACAAAGATGGCTAGAGAAGAAGAACGCAGCACTAAAGATTATTAATAAGTAAATAAAGAAATACATATATTTATATTAACATGAAACTTTTCCTTCTATTATTTCTATCAAAATTTACTAAAAAAATAGATACAAAAATAAACTATTTTTTTACTTCGGATAGTATTGAACATAATGTAACTGATAGTTTAGATAAACGGATGAATACAAATGATTATTTAATTGGAACTTTAAACACTGGATTAAATATAAAAGAAAAAGAAAATAAAACAGAAGAATTATTAGAAATGGAGAGAATTCAAACCATATTTTATAAACATTTTTTATTGCAACAGTTATTAGCAAATATTTCAATTTTTGAAAAAGAAAAAATAGTAGATAAATATGATTTATGTCCTACAAAAGAAGTTGATATAACCGCAGGTGGATTATTAGATGATTGGAATTTTCCTGAATTTTAAGAATTATTAATATATAAATAATATTTATATATTATAAGTAAAATGAGTGATGCCCCTATACCATTTATAGCATATTTTTTTATTACAGTTACTGCTGGAACTTTAGCTTATGCTACATATACTGATGTTGGTGATAATCAAGAAACTGTAACGGAAAGTAAAGAAGAAGATTCAAAAGAAGATAATCAAGAATTATCAAATACAAATGAAGAAGAAACGAAGAAAGATGAATCTGAAGAAAAAACAAATATAGAAACTGAAGAAAAAATAGAACCACCAGTGGAACAACAAGGTGTTATGCCTAATATGTTACAAGGACCACCTCCTGCTATTGAAGTAAAACCTATAGAAAGTAATAATATACAACCTCAAAATGAATCCATACAATCTCTATCTAATCCTTTTCAAAAAGAACAAGATAATGAACCAAAAAAACAAGAAAATAAAAGTATATTTAATGGTTTTGGTTTCGGCACTAAAAAGGGAGGAAAAAGTAAGAAAAACAAATCTAAGAAGGATGCAAATAAAAAAAAGATAAATTCATCCAAAAAGAATAAAAAAAATGTTGCATTTGAAGGTAATTACAAAAATATTAAAGAAATGAGAAGGTTATTACATGAGTATAAAAAAAGCCTAAAATAAATTGAAAAATTGATTATATTTTATTATTTTATTATAAAATAATAAATGACTATCACCTACTGTAATAATTTAGACGAACTACTTTTAAAGTTAATTCGTATTGATAAAGATGACATTGATTTCTTTTATATGTCTATTGGAAGTAAATTAAATGAACCGGTTGTTCATTTAAGAAATGAAAAAAAAATATCTAATGCATGTTATCAAATGATTCCTCAATGTTTAAGAAATCCTCATACTGAAAAAATGAAAATAGTTATTATTCTAGATTCATTTTCTTGTGAGAAAAATATTAAATTAAATAAAACTATTCTAATGGAAAATGAAACTTCATTAACAAATATTTTTATGGTAAATTATAATATTAATTCTCAAAATGTTAATCTATTTGGTATATTTATAAAAAGTTGTATTGATTTATATTCCTTTTTAGATGAAAAAACATTTATGATATGTAATTTTATTAAATTTATGAATGAGCCAAATCTATTAGAGAAAGAAAGTGAAAAAATAATTGATGCAGAGATTCTAAAAATATTAAGAAATACTAAATTTGACAATAGCTATTATATATGGTTTGGATATAATAATAAACTTTATAATTTTATATTTAATAAAAAACACTTTAGTAACTTAATGAATCATTATGCAAATATTAAAAAATTAGAATCCTACATTCAAACAATTGAGTATGATGAAGAATATATAAAAATATCAAAAAATGTGTATGATTTAACTGATTTTGATAATGCTTATGTAAGTGGTGCTCCTTCATTGTATGACAGAATGTTTATATAGAAGCCAAACATCTATCAAAAAATTGTTTTAATTGCTCCTTGTCAGCACCAATCAAGACATCATCTGGAATAATATCTCTATTGCTTTTCTTATAACATAATAAAGCTGGAATGGCAGTAACTATTTTTTTTCGTTTTAAGTTTGCATAAATGTCAAAACTTTCATCTACATCTAAATTCACAGTAGTCATATTTGCAGGTGCATTATCAAAAAAATCGTGGACTTCATTTTCAATTAATTTACATGGACCACACCATTCTGCTCCTAATTTAATAACAATTACACCCTTGTTATTATTGATCAAGTCAATGAACTCTTTTTGACTTTCAATATCTGTAATAGTTCCAGACATATAAAATTAATAACTATTATATTTAAATGATTTGCATTTAATTATACAAAAAAGTTTGTAGAAATTTATTATAGTAATGGAAAAACATAATTTAGATATAAATATGTATTCTTTTAAAGAAATACTAGATTTATTTGATTTAGATTATGATATAACAATAGACGACTTAAAACGAGCTAAAAAGAAATTAGTTCATATTCATCCTGATAAATCAAAACTACCTAATGAATATTTTAGATTTTATAAAGAAGCATTTGATACTATATTACATCATTGTAAAGAACTTACAAAACAAAAACAAGAAGTTGGGTATGATAAAAAAAATTATGAACCTACTAATTATTTAAGCGAAGAAAATAAGAAGAAAGTTCGTAAAGAAATAGGTGCAATGTCACCTGAAGAATTTCGTATAAAATTTAATAAATTATTTGATGAAAATATGCTTACAAAAAAAGATAATTCCAAATATGAATGGTTTTCAAAAGATGAATCACATATTGAAGTAGATGAAAGTGTAAATCAAGGAAATATGGGTCAAGTATTTGAAAATATTAAAAATAAACAACAGGATTTAGTTAAATATAGAGGAGTTCAAGAAATGAATCATAACGGAGGTAATAGTTTATATGAAGACGATGATGATGAATATGCGTGTAGCGATCCTTTTAGTAAATTAAAATTTGATGATTTACGAAAAGTTCACAAAGATGAAACTATTTTTGCGGTAAAGGAATCAGATATAAATAAAAAAAATATACATAATTCTGTAGAATCTTTACAACGTGAAAGAGGAGTAGGTTTAACGCCCATGCAAAAAGAAAACGCGGAAAGAATGTTGCGAGAAAATCAACAACTATATAGAAATCATATTTTAGAAAAACAACATACTTCTAACTTACAAACCAATCAATATCAAGAGAAAAATAAAAAAATCTTATCACAATTCTTAAAAATAACAAATTAATTCATTTGCATTTTTTGAAGCCGCATTCTTTCCATTAACCATTTTTTATCTAAATCCAGCATAAGTCCATCATAATTTACAACTTGTTCTTCAATATCACTATAACTCTCATATTGAGTTACTGTTGCTGGAATAATCATATACCAATAATCTTGCGGTTGTAATCTTTTCCAATAAATATCTAATGCAAACTGTTTTTTATTATTTGTTTTCATTAGATTTGATGCACTTTCTTTGAAATTGGCTATTAATGTATCATAATAATTTTTATGAACAATATATCCTGTCGTTGTTTGACATTGAAAAATACGAATGTGATAATCAGATAATTTTTGATAAGGAGGCACATTATTTCCACCAATTACAATCATATTCCAAATAAAATCACAATTTTTATGAAATTTTTCTAGATTTGTTTTTAATAATTCAGGGTCTAGAAAAGTAATATCATCCTCACAAATAAACACATGTTCATAGTCCCTTTTTTTTGCTATTTGCAAACAATTTATATGACTTAATGTGCAACCTATTGCACCATTAGGCATTTTTTTCGCATTCACTCTTTCTGCTTCTATGCCTAATTTTTTAAATTCTGCTTCGGCATGTTCTAATCTATCTTTTCTTGATTCCAAATTAATAAACAATGTATTTTTTAATAATTCCATTACTTTTACTCTGATTTATTTTTAAGTAATTTTTTTATTTCTTCTACTTCTTTAAAAAGAATAGAAATTTGGTTTTTATAGCTTAATAATTCTTCTTGTTGCATAAAAAGTGATTCAATGTTCTCAATGCTCTTATTTTGTTTCTCAATGTATGTATCTATATTTGTAATATTGGTAGTTTTATTTTCAGAAATAGTTTCTATATTTATGTTTTTATTATTTTGAGAACCAAAAACTTCTAGATCTAAATTCCGTTGTTCTTGTTGTTTTTTTATCAATTCTTCCATATTTCCTTGATTTTCATCCAAATTTATAGAAAAATCTATGTCTTTTGGCTGCTCTTTTTTAATCATGTTCTCGTAACTTTGTTGTCTTTGCTCAAATTCAGATATATATTCATTCTTTTTGCTTTCTTTTTGATAAGGTTCTCCCATGTTCTCGTTATTAAATTGTCTTTGATTCATGTTCTCGGTATTTGTGTTTGCATTATTAATCATAAATCTTAATATTTCTTTGTTAATACTAGATAAATCATTAGATGAAATGGAATACGTTCTATATTTATTATAGAATTCTGAAATAATATTTTGAAACCAATTATATTTATCCTGTTCTGGTATTCTTTGAAAAAAATTATGAACTACTTTATTCTTATTGACAATATTCCACAATAATTCCTGGTTTTCACGATGTATAAGTAAGCTCATTATAAATATATGTAAAAAATATATTTATATAATTATTTTTGTTTTTGTTTTCTTTTGGAAGTTTTTCTCTTTTGATTCTTCTTTTTATTTTTTTTTGTTTTTCTCTTTTTACCACCTAAACTATTATATAGTTCTTCTTCTTTTTTTCTATTATATTTTTCAACAGCTTCAACAGCCTTATTCCTTCTTTGTTCAAGTATCTCTTCCTGCAATGGCTCGCTAATTACTCTCGTTCCATATTGTAGTTCTTCTGGTCTGTAAGTTCTTGTATTGTCATATAAGTTTTGTGCCTTGGCAACCTGTATAGCTGTTACAGTTGGCTTCTTATAAAATCTTTTTGCAAGCTCTTTCTGCGCTTCTGCTTTCTTTCTAGCGGCAGCTTTTGTCTCAGGATTTTCTGTGGCCTTTTCAATAAGAAAATCTTGATCCGCATAACTTAAATTATTAAAAAATTCTTGTTCCTCAGGAATTAAATTATCAAGTTGGTCTTTATTTTTATTTGCAAGTGAAGCATATCCCTGAGCAAATGGGTCTTCTTTGGCTTCCTGCACAAAATCGTTAGTTTGAGTTCTATTTTCTAGGTCCTCGACTTTGGTTGGAACATTCTTCATTCTTTCAAGCTGGAGATATGCCCTCTTATCCCTAGGAAAAAACAAGTTATCTAGAAATTTGTTTCCTATTTCATTCAAAGTCTTTGGTGTTGTTCTCGGTCGAGGATAAGGTGTTCCTTTTCTTCTCGTTTTGAGTGTGTCTCTTAATTCGCGTTGTTGGGAAAGAGATAAATTAGAACCGCCTGTATTTTTTCTATTTTTCCTTGTTTTTCTCTTTTTACCACCTAGAGATAATGAATCATTTTCATTGGAATTACTTAAAACACTGTCGTCTTCATCCGCAGCTCCAGCAGCTTTTTTCTTATCCACGGTATTTATAAAATTCATATAAGCTTCTTCTACTTCATGGTCAACAGGAACTTTATCTTTGTTCCAACCAAACATAGAAAAAGATGTTAAAGGGTTATTATAATAATCATGTTCTATTTCTTTTCGT
>CETE01153293.1_pt1 | contig 11346 bp, 14 predicted proteins | sample 531241 | NCBI WGS metagenome assembly CETE01 (sample SAMEA2622336, study PRJEB7988) | marine metagenome | biome: marine biome (ENVO:00000447); feature: deep chlorophyll maximum layer (ENVO:xxxxxxxx); material: "saline water (ENVO:00002010), including plankton (ENVO:xxxxxxxx)" | depth 30 m
ATATATATATATAGAAATAAAGAATATTTACAATTGTTAAACAAATTAAATAATGTCATCAAGTTTTTCTATTTTAAAATTAATTTCAGGAATATATTCATCTATTTTTTGATATTTTTTACGTTCTCGCCATGTTTTAATATAAAGATAAGTATTTGTAATTTTTTCTTTAATATTTTCTCTTAATTCTGGTAAATAATTTTTACAAAACCATTCTTCTTCTATCATATAATAAATTAGGGTAATGAAAAATACTATATAATATATTGCAAAAAATACAAATAATACATACTCTATTATATTTTGCATTTAATAAATATATTATTTATTTATTTATTTATTAAACTGATTTAATAATCTATTTATGAAGATTAATTTCTTTAAAACAAAAATAAATAAAACTTAATATAAAAGCTATAATATTAAACAAAATACATAATACTGAATTAGCTGACATAGGTTCAAAAAATATAAAAAATAATCCAATAAGATGACCTACACACATAATAGAATATAATAGTATTTTTGCCCACTGCTCTTTGATTTCTGGAAAATATCTTTCCACTATTAAAATCCCTGAACTTATATTAAAAACCCATAAAATTCCTACAATATTAATAGTTAATTTATCTGCTAATAATGTAATTATATTCCATAATATAGATAACAAATTACATGATGTTATAAATATACGCACTTTAGACAAATTATCCATGTAATGTTTTAATTAATCTATTTAATATTGTTACTTTAAGTGTTTATTGAAATTTTAATAAATTGTTAATGTTTATTAATCAGAAACGGGTTAAAATACTTATTAAAATATTTTATTATTAAAATATTATATATAATGGAAGAAGAAAGTAAGGATATACCATATATAATACCAGATGTTGAATGTGATAACCAATTAAATTGGGAAGATATAATAGGACTCAAGAATCTTAAAAAAAACAATTGGAGATTTTTTATTATTACTACAGGGGCACCAGGTACAGGAAAATCAACATCTACTGAAAGTTTAAAATACTATGCTGGAAATATTACAAGACAAAGAGATAAAAAAGATTGGGTTTCAATATCTCATGATGCGTATGTTGAAAAAACAAAAGAATATGATAAAATTGTAAAAAAATATAAGACAAAAAAAACTAGAGCAACAAAAAAAGAAATGAGAGATATTTTAGAAAAAACATACAATAAAACAAGAAAAGGTAGAGCAACATCTTTAAATTCTCAAAAATTTATTAATAATTTATGGAAAAGTGAACAAAATTTAAGTGAAATTAACGAAATAGCTGTTAAGGATTTTGGTACAAGAATATTAGCTTATAAAGATATTATTGAAGGTGTTAAGAATAAAAAAAATATTATTTATGAAACTACAGGAGAAAAATGGGACACTGTTTTAAATACTTTTAAACATATTGAGAAATCTCATTGTAACAAAGGCTCTCCAAGATATATTGTTTTATTATCATACAATTTTATTAATATTAAAAAAAATATTAAAAATCTTATAGTAAGATGGCAAAAAACTCTTGAAAGTTATAAAAATATAAAATCGCCGAGTGAAAAACATACTTTTAAAAGTAAAAAATCTAAGCCTAAACCATTGTTATCCCCTATAAATGAAGATGATGAAGATGATGAAGATAATGAAGATGATGAAGATGATGAAGATAATGAAGATGATGAAGATGATGAAGATAATGAAGATGATAACCAAGATCATATAGGCGAAAGTAAAAAAGCTGGTAATGAAAAACCTAGAAATTGGATTGGATTAGAAAGAGAGAGAAGACTTAAAAATATTAGTATTAAAGTTAGAGAAAATATTTTAAAATTGTTTTCTAACTGTTATGATAAATCAGGTAGAGGAAAGTGTGAAGGTATTGGACCAGATATTCTTTTTATTTTTAATAGAACTGATAAATTTGATATTAAACCTATTATTGTACCATTAACAGTAAGAGGTACTATACTAAATACATGGTCAAGAGAAAAAAGATTAGGAAAAACAATGAATAATTTAAGAGATGGTCAACAAGCACTTGAATTTTTAAAAAGTGGAATAAAAGATTTAGATTATTTTTCTGATGGTGCTAAAATAGAATTAAATAAAGAAAAAAGTAAAGAGGGACACGGAAAAAAAAGTAAAAAAAAGAAAAAAAATAAAAAAACAAAAAAGAATAAAAGAAAAAAAAAGAAATAAAATAAAGGGGAAAAAGAAATAAAGATAAAAACTTAAACCTTTAAAGTATGAAAATAATAATAGATAATAGAGAAACTGCATTAATTAAACTTTTAAATGCTTTTGCTGATAATTATGGATTTAAATTTTCAATAGAAATTGAAAAATTAGATCTAGGCGATATAATATTTAAAAATGATAATGACGAAATTGTTATTATAATAGAAAGAAAAACATTAGTCGATTTAGCATCATCAATAAGAGATGGTAGATATAAAGAACAATCATATAGATTAAACGGTTATCCGCTTCATAATCACAATATTATTTATTTAATTGAAGGAAATATTAATCAATACTCAGATAAATATACAAAAATTAAAAAATCAGCAATTTATACTTCCATGTTTAGTTTAAATTATTATAAAGGATTTAGTGTTTTGAGAAGCAATTCTATAAATGAAAGTGTTGATTTAATTTTAAACATCGCTGATAAATATTCAAGAGAGAATAAAGATGGATTTTATAAAAATACAAGTAGTACTGAAAGTAATAATAATGATAAAGATTATACTGATGTGGTAAAAAAGGTTAAAAAAGATAATATTACAAATGAAAATATAGGTTCAATACTTTTATCTCAGATACCAGGAGTAAGTGTTAAAACTGCTAATGTTATAATGGAAAATTATAATAGTTTATTAGAACTAATGAAAAATTTAGAAAAAAATCATAAATGTTTAGACGATTTATACTATTTAACACAAACAAATATAAAAAAACGCATATCAAAAACGGCAATTGTAAATATTTTAAAATATTTAATTTATCAAAAAAATGATACTATTAAAATAATAACTTAATATATATACTGATGAAATTAAAAGAGATATTAACATTATTTGGACAGGTTACTATAATATGTTTATTTTTATATTTACTCAAAGTTACAGTTAAAAATTATAATATAGTAAAACCTTACAGAGAAAACTTTAAAGAAAATATGTTTGGCGATGATGACGATGACGACGATGATGACGACGATTATCATGACGATGAGGATGATGAATATGATGAGGATGATGATGATGATAGTCGTGATTCAAAAAAAAATAAAAAAAATAAAAAAAAAGCAATAAAAAAAATTAAAAAAATGCAAAAAAATAATGCAAAGGCAATAAAAAAAATGAAAAAACAAATTAGAAGAGGTAAAGATTCAAATGGCAACGCATTAACTGTTCAAGGATATGATAGTTTATCTAGCACATTAGCAAAATTTGAAACAAATTCTAGTTTAATAAATAAACAACTATCAGCCCTAAAAGGAAATAGCAGTATGCCAGATATAGGAGGTAATTCTAAAATACCTGATATCTTTTAATTAATTAATATATTATAATAAATTTATATATATAATGAGTAATAAAATTACAACAGCAACAGGTGTTATAATTTTAATAATAATGTTATTTTATTTAATAAAAAAAGGGTTTGATTTAGCATATGAAGTAAGACCATATAATTCAGACTTTGTAGAAGGATTCTCTCTAGGAGAAAAAAAATTAAAAAGAAAAGGAGCTAAATATAAAAAAAATATCATTCTTTCCCAAAACGAACAGTTTATGTATCGCAAAGAAGAAGCCGATAATTTAGCAGATAAACTTGATGATTTATATGATGAATTAGAAGAAAATTATAAAACTATGAAACTGAGAACAACAAAATTATCACAAGTTTCAAACAATATTATTAGTCTTAAGAAAAAAATTAAAAAATGTAAATTAAAAATAAAAACAATATATCCTGATTATGATTTTGAAGATTTTAATTTAAGAGAAGAAAATATATTTAAAAGACATATTCATCCATATATTGATGACGGCGATAATGTAATATGTTTTAATCAAGATAAAAATACTTGTACAAATAAGAAGGGCTGTAAATGGAACTCACATTATAGAGAATGTGAAAAAGAAGATAGCGACAGCGATTCTGACGGATTTTGGGATTAAAATATATTTAATGTAAAACGTTTAGTTATTGTATGATAAAATTTTGTAAAATCTTTTGTTTGAAATCCTTCTAAATATGTTGTAATTATAGGTTTAATTGCTATTAAATAAAACATTACAAATAAAACAATTATAAGTAAAAAATTTAAATTATGATAAAAAATTTTCATAATATATAACTTATATTATGAAATTATTTTAATGCCCTAACTACAGGTTCATTAATTGCTTTTCCATATCTTGACTGTATTTCTTTTTGAATATCTTGTGATTTTTTTGATTTTTTATTAGTTGAATCAACTATATTTCTGGTATACATAACGCCTCCCCAATTTGTGTCCATAGCATTTACACTTTTTTCACCAGAAAAATTAAAATTTCTATCTAATGGAGTAAAAGCTCCTACATATTGATCTTGTGGATCAAATCCGGCAAAAGAATTGCGATTATATGGCGCATCATCGTGATTTGCATCATACAGTGGTTGTAAAGGTATTTGTTTTTTTTGTGTTGTCGGTAATCCTGCCTTTTTATCTACTGGGTCTGGTAACATTCTAAAGGTTCTATTATTTTGCGCGTCATATGTCTCTTCAAAATATAATACAGGACATTTTATATTTTTAGACCTTTGCCATTCTAAAAATTCTACATATTCTTCTAAATTATCAAAAACCATTGGATTTACACCTGGTATTTTTGCCTTATTTTTATATATTAGATGTATTTTTTCACCTTTTTTAACAAGAAGATTGGGACAATCTTTTGATATACTAAATCCTTCTTTTTGTGTTTTTAAATTCGTAGAATAAAATAAAAATCCTAATATAAAAAATAGTATTATACAAATAATTTTAAAATTCATCTATATGTTATGGCAATATAATTTATAAGATATATTTTTTGTTGTATTAATATATAATATGGTATTAAAATTTATAACATTAAATGATAACAATGTAAAAGGGTATGCTACAATAATGGAAGACCCTAATAATTATCACGCTGTTGCATATTTAGCTGATTGGTGTGGTCATTGTCAAAATTTTAAACCCCATTGGGATAATATAATAAGACAATTAAAAAATAATGAAAGTAATTATGATGGGTATGTAACAACCGCGTGTGATAAGACTATGAATAAATTACCGTGTGATATTAAACCTTCAGGGTTCCCTACTATTTCACTATATAAAGGAAAAAAACATTTAGAAGATTTCGATAAAGAAAGAACTGAAGAAAATGTATTAGAATTTATTAAAAAATTAAAACAATCTCCTTCTATAAAAGATACATCAGAACCTACTACTAGACAAACTGTTTCGGTTACAAAATCTAAAAAAGGAAAAAAAAAAATAATATCTAAAAAATCTAAAAAATCTAAAAAATATAAGAAAGGTGGTAGTAAAAGAAAAAGAACTAGAACCACTACAAATAAAAATAAGATAACAAGAAGAAAAAAACCAAAAAATTCAATAAGACGTAAAACTAAAACAAAAAGATAATTAAAAAACTAGTATATATTATAAATATATGAGTAAAACATTATATTGCATAAGACACGGTGTTGCACTACATAATGTGTTATTTAAAAATATTGGTGAAATGGCATATATTAAACATAGAGATACAAAATTAGTAGACCAAGGAATAGAACAAGCTAAAAATTTAGGTAAAACTTGGGAAGAAAAACATAATATCGATTTAGTTGTTGTTTCACCTTTAACTAGAACTTTGGAAACAGCCACTCATATTTTTAATAATAGTAATATATCGATTATTGCTATAGAATCTTTAAAAGAATATCCACAAGCTACTCAAGAATGTAATCATAGAAGAGATGTAGAACAACTAAAATTAGAATTTACAAACATTAATTTTAATGAAATAATTCAAAATAAAGATCAGGAATGGAGAGATTTAATCTATAATGATGATTTTGAAATTAAAAAATTAAAACATAGGATATCAAGTTTTAAAACGTGGATTAAAAATAGACCAGAAAATAAAATTGCAGTTGTTGGACATAGTTCATATTTAAATATGATGTTAAATGGTTTTGTCGATGATGAAACAAATGAATTAAAGCACTGTCATCCTTATAAATACTATATTTAATTAAGATTATTGCGTATAATAATGAAATAGATAAAATAGGTAGAAGTCCATATGATATTTATTAACAGTACAATAAATAATAAATTTAAATATTAAATATATAAATTTATTAACTACTATGGATAATGATCTAGCTATGGTATTAAAAAATGATATTAATGATATAGTTATTGAGTTTGATAAAAAAGGTGAAGAATTATTAGAAAAAAATAATTTTTTTAAGGATTTAACAGAAATTATGTCAGATGAAAAATTTATGAATTTTTTTAATAAATATTTTAAGACTATGCAAGATATTAAAACAACTGTAATTTATATGAAATTATATGACTTATTCAAAGAAAAATATAATAATATCTCAAATAAAGAGCTATCAAATTATGTTAATATATATTTACTGCATAAAACAATGACAAATTCAAAGTTGAGATCTTCTATGATATCCGCTACTATTAAACATTTGGAAGATAATAAAGAAGATATATTAGAAATTGCTAGTAAAGATATTAATAAAAAATTAAATTAACAGTGTGATTTATAGATTAATTGATAATATAATTAATTATTATTTAAAAAATAAAAGTTTTATATATAAATGAGTATTTTAAGCATTGATGTTGGTATGAAACATTTGGCATATTGTGTAATTAAAACAACAAATAATAATAATTATGAAATATTAGATTGGAATATAATAAATTTATGTAGTGATATAATTTATCCAAAATGCATGAATAACTTAAAATCATGTAATAAAGAATCAAAATACTATAAAGGGGATAAATATTATTGTAAATTACATGCTAAAAAGACAAATTATTTAATACCTACATCAAATCTTAAAATTAAAAATTTAAAAAAAATGAAACTTCATGAATTAAAAACAATTTCAATAGAAAGAAACTATGATATTGAAAAAAATAGTAAAAAACAAATCTATATTAATAAAGTTTTAGAGGATTTATCAAATAATTATTTGAATACTATTGAAAAAGTAGATAGCAGAGATATAGATATTGTTACATTTGGAAAAAGAATTAAAACCTGTTTTAACGAGATTGTAAAAAACTATAATATTAATTGCTTATTAATTGAAAATCAAATAGGACCATTGGCATTAAGAATGAAAATGCTTCAAGGAATGATAATGCAACATTTTATTGAAATTGATTGTGAAACTATAAAAGAGATATCACCATCAAATAAATTAAAATTATTTATGGAAAATAATAAAAGAACTACATATTCAGAGAGAAAAAAAAAAGGAATAGAAGTAACAAAAGATATATTAAATACAAATACTTTATTAAGTAATTGGTGTGAATATTTTGATAAACATAAAAAAAAAGATGATTTAGCAGATTCTTTTCTTCAAGCTTTATGGTACATTAAACAATAATTAATGCGTCTTACTTAAAATAATAAGTTCTATATAATTCATAATGAATACTCCAGAAATTATTAATATTAATGAAATTAGTGAAACAAATAAAACGCCTAGTTTATCTGTAACAGAAGATAACGATATGGGGACTATTAAAATTGATAATATTCCCCCAATTGATACAAGTACACAAAAATCTGTAAATTTTGGACCGGGTGCTGATCTTTTAATGAATCAAGTTAAAGCAAATAAACAAGCATCCCCAAAATCTGATATTAAATTAAGTGAATTAAATTCATTAGATGTAGACACTAATAGTAAGGGGTTATTTGACCCAAATGAAAATGTAAAATTTAATATTGGAGGGTCAATAGAAGAAGAAAAACCTTTAGAAGAAATTAAAGAATTAAAAGAATTTAATGATATTAAAATTGGTTTAGAAAGTAGCAAATTAGCAGGTGACAATAAGAATGAAACTTGGGATGATTTTAAAAAATTTAATGATATACCTGTTGATCCCGAACTAACACCTCCTGAAAAACCCAAATTATCAAATGAAGAAGTTTTGAGACTTAAATTTTCCTATATACGAAAGTTAGAGGCTTTAGAAAAACAAGGTATGAGTGTTAGTAAAAAATATAATATGGATGATAAATTGGAAGAAATGCAAGGTGAATATGAAATGATAAAAAATGAGGTTTCAAAGAAAAACTCAGTAAAGTTTCAAGCTAAAATGTTAATGGCTTTTGTCTCTGGTATTGAATTTTTAAATAATCGTTTTGACCCATTTGATATTAAATTAGATGGATGGGGTGAATCAATTAATGAAAATATAGATGAATATGATGAAGTATTTGGTGAATTACACGAAAAATATGGTAGTAAAGCTAAAATGGCTCCTGAAATTAAATTGTTATTTATGTTGGGTGGAAGTGCTGCAATGATACACATGACAAATACAATGTTTAAATCAGCTATGCCAGGAATGGATGATATTATAAAACAAAATCCTGAATTAATGCAACAATTTACACAAGCTGCCGCAAATACAATGGGACAACAAAATCCTGGATTTGGAAATTTTATGTCTAATATGATGCCACCTGGAGGAAATGTAATGCCTCCGATGGGTTCACCACAAGGACCTTCCGTGTATCAAACACAAAATTCACCACCATCTCCAAATATAAGAGCAGGTGCAGGTGGTAGTAGACCAGATATTGATTATGCTAGAAATGAAAAAACTGCTCCTAAAAGATCGGCAAGAAGAGAGATGAAGGGACCAAGCGATTTAGATGATCTATTATCTGGTATTAAAACAAAACAGATAAATATTAAAGAAAAACCCGATGATTCAAGTACAATAAGTGTATCAGAATTAAAAGAAATGCAAAAAGATAATATTCAAAAAAAATCAAAAAGAAAATCTAAATCAGAGAGAAGCACTATTAGTTTAAATCTTGGTTAAGATTTGATTATCTCTTTTAGATTGGTTTCATTTGATACATTTTTAATAATTCTTGTTTTATTTATATTTTCTTGTTTTTCATCAGAACCACCTACTAAAGATCTGACAATATTAAAATATTCTTCTAATTTCTCTTTACTATTTTCATAATTTGGATTTTTTTCTGTCCATTCTTTTAAGATTTTGTGCTGTTTTGCGGTTATATCATCTATTGATTTATCTATTTTTTTATTGTCCTTATCTCTCTTCCAAGCATTATCATCCTTAACATAAAAGCTCAATCTTTTAGTATCAGAACAATGTAATGGTCTTTGTGATGGTTCTATGTCTGTTAAATTTTTCATTAAGATATTACTAACACCTTTAACATATCCATATTTACCAGAATATTCTAAATCTTTTACTGATAATTTAATATTATCAATAAAATCCTTAAAATTCATCGCATTTTTACATGTTTCATTTAAAAATACATTAATATTAATGTTATTTGTATTATTAATTTTTAAATTTTTCAATTCACTTTTTAACTCTTGGTTTTCTTTTAAAATATTCGTTAGCATGTCTTTGATACTTGGTTCATTCGTATCGTATTTTATTAATTCACTTTTTTTTATAGAATCTTTCTTAATATGTAAATCTTTATTTTCAACATTATTATTTAAAAAAATTATACATTTTTTAATATGTCTCGAATAACTGCTATTATGCTTATAATCTTTTCCACAAATACATACAAAATTATTTTTATTTATGCTGTTAAGTTTTTTTTTATGTTTTGCTGTTTTTATATGTTGTTCAAATAAGAATTTTGTTTTACATTTGTAATTACATTTGCAACAAAAAAAACTATTTTTGACATTTTGCATATTTTGCATATTTTTATATTAAATATTAAGAGAAATATTTTTTAATATATTTTGGCCCTTTGTTTTTTGTTGATTTTAAACCTTCGAGGTTTGTAATACAAATAAAATAATTGTAAAAAAGTGTTACTGACACAAAAAAACGCATATTTTTAATTAGCATTTTTTAGCATTTTTTAGCATTTGGCGAGTTTTGTTATCCTTACCATAAATAAATTGCCAATAATTATATATTCAAACCATAAATGATAATAATTTAAAAATGATTTTCTTTGTTGATTTTGAAATCGCAAAAATGCATATTTTTTTGGAAACCCAAAAAGTCTTAATTTGCATATAATATGCAAAAATTAGCATAAATTAGCATTTTTGATTTTAGGTAAGGGTTGTGATTTTACAAAAATACTCTTTTGAAACGTTTTTATATGTAAACGCAAAAAAAATAAGTTTTGTTGAAAAAAAAAATATGCAAAATATGCAAAAATTAGCATTTTTGTTAGCATTTCCAAAATCCTAATTTTTTTCCGGAAAAAACGCTTGTAGGGGAGTTTTTTCAATAATATTTAAAAGTTACCTACAAGTTTGTAGATAAATTCAAAAGTGCACGTTTTTTGTAGATTCTTTGTCACAGATATCAATTTTGGACATTTTTAAAATGTCCATTTTTAAAAATCGCGAGAATATTTTTTTTGAAAAACGTGCACTTTGTTACATTGTTACTGACTATTACGATTATTCATTATTTTGAATTACAAAACAATTAAATTTAAATGATATTCAGTAATAACCAAAAATACAAAATTAAAATATAAATAAAATATAATTATTATATATAGTTATGTCCCATACACCTCATTTAGAAACAAAAAGTGCTGAAAGCGATGATGACTGGGTTAAAGTTCAATTAAGTCCCGATACAACGGAAAAAATTAAAATTTCGTCTAAACGCCAACCTAAACGACAACCTAAATCCCAACCTAAACGACAACCTAAAAAGTTATCAAAAAGAGAAAAACAATTACTTGCTCTTGATACTGATCCTAGGTTTCAACACCGTGCATTATTGGTTCGAGAACAATCTTCTTCTAATGATAGTGATGATATTGATGATTTTATCATTAAACAAGAAACAAATAGATTTAAAGAAATGTTAAATGATAATAAAAAAAGGGATAAACAACGAATCTTAAATTCATTGGTGAAGATAGGGTTAATTAAAAATACTGGGTCGGGTTTAAGAAGTAGAAAAAGAAATAGAAAAGGAACTAGAAATAGAAAAAGAACTAGAAAAGGAAATAGAAAAGGAA
>CETE01066715.1_pt1 | contig 11330 bp, 6 predicted proteins | sample 531241 | NCBI WGS metagenome assembly CETE01 (sample SAMEA2622336, study PRJEB7988) | marine metagenome | biome: marine biome (ENVO:00000447); feature: deep chlorophyll maximum layer (ENVO:xxxxxxxx); material: "saline water (ENVO:00002010), including plankton (ENVO:xxxxxxxx)" | depth 30 m
GTAATACTTTAAGTGACTTAGCAAACTTTAATTCAAGAAACCAAGGATTTAATGCTGGACAATTACCTGCTAGAGTAAATGACTTTACTGAAGCAGTGCAGAATAATGGTTTACCTCTTGGTGCAAACGATCAACTACGCTCAATTGCATCTGGACTTGCCTGATAAATAAACATACTGAAAACTCTATAGGATATTATGCCTTTACCAAAGATTGCCACACCGACATATGAGTTGGAGTTACCTTCTACAGGACAAAGTATTAACTACAGACCTTTTCTTGTTAAAGAAGAGAAGTTACTTGTACTTGCTTTAGAAACAGAAGATACAAAGCAGATTACAACTGCAATAAAAAATGTTTTAAAGAACTGTGTTCTTACAAAAGGTGTTAAAGTAGATCAACTTCCTACCTTTGATATTGAATTTTTATTCCTTAACATCAGAGGTAAGTCTGTTGGAGAGGAGATTGAAGTTAATATTATATGTCCTGATGATGAAGAAACTCAAGTTCCTGTGACTATTGATTTGGATGATATTAAAGTTCAAAAAAATGATAAACATACTAATCAAATTAAACTTGATAAAGATCTTATGATGGAATTAAGATATCCATCATTGGAACAGTTCATTAAAAATAATTTTGATTTTGATGATGCTAATGCAATGGATCAGTCATTTGATTTGATTGCTACTTGTATTGATAAGATTTATACAGCAGATGAAGTGTGGGCTGCTGCAGATTGTACAAAGAAAGAGATAAAAGAATTTTTGGAGCAGATGAATTCTTCTCAATTTAAAGAGATTGAAACATTCTTTGAGACAATGCCTAAACTATCTCACAAAGTTAAGGTAACTAATCCAAAAACTAAAGTGAAGAGTGATGTAGTTCTTGAGGGTTTAGCGTCTTTTTTCGCTTAGCCCTAATGCACATGGATCTGGAGAATTACTTCAGGTTGAACTTTTCTTTGATGCAGTACCATAAATATTCATTAACAGAAATTGAAAATATGATGCCTTGGGAAAGGGACATATATGTGGCACTTCTTCAACAACATCTTGAAGATGAAGAATTAAAGCAAAAGCAACAACAATCTAATGGCCGTTAGTAGTCCTCCAATTTTAAAAATACTATCAGATCTTGATATTGATTTGATGGATGTTGATAATGACGTGGATTATCTACGTGCATTAATGGAGGCAACTAATGCACTTACTATTACGAATGCAAGTGATAAAAGAATACCAATACTGCAAGAGGAAATACAAAGAGTAAGGGCAGATAGAAAGGCAGCAGATCCAAAGTTTAAACAGAAAGTTAAGAAGACAACTGTTAGTCCCAAAAAGATAATGGGAGTGAAGATGCTTCCTCCTGCAAAATTGGATACGAAGAAACTTGTTCCTCCCTCTAAAGATTCATCTAAGATTTCTTCTCAAGGTGGTAGTAACGTACTTGCGGATATTCTCACAAGTATTACTTCTATACGTGATATTTTAATTAATCAAATTAAAGGGAAAAGAGATGATGCAAAGAAGAAACGTCGTTCTACTGAAAATGCAAAGAGAAAAGAAAAAGAATCTGGATTAGAATTACTTAAGAAAGGTTTTGGTGCTGTAAAGTCTGGTGCAGAAAAAGTTATTGCACCAGTTAAAGGTTTATTTGGACAAGTATTTGATTTTCTAGGTAAAATTATTTTTGGTAGAATAGTATTTAAATTATTGGAATGGTTCCAAGATAAAAATAATCAGGATAAGGTAAAGGCAATAGGAAAATTTCTAAAGAAAACTTGGCCTGTATTGTTGGCAGCATACTTATTATTTGGTAATGCTTTTGGTCGAATGGCCGTGAAGTTGGGAGTAATGATTACCAAGTTTAGTATTAGACTTGTAACCAAAATTATTCCTGCATTGATTAAAGCAATAGCGAAGATGAAGTTGGGTAGGTTATTGAAGAAAATTCCTGGTTTATCTGTTGGTGGATTACTTCCTCAAATGGCAGAGGGTGGAATGATTGAAGGTCCTCAATCAGGTTATCCTGTATCATTAGATGGTGGTGAGTCTACTTCTTTCATAGGTCATGGTACAGAGGAAGTTTTACAGAAAGGAAATGATGCTTTTGTTATTCCTATTGATACACCAGCAACAAAAAAGAATCCTTTTTTAACTGAAGAAAGAACGGAAGAAGCAAATAAATTAGGTTTCCCTACCTCTGGTGGAGAGAAGAGTGCTAACCCAAGTATGGAAGAAGTAATGGAAGCAGCTCGTCCTTCATTGATTGCGTTTATGGAACAACATAACGCATTGATTGATAGTGATCCAGAGTTTTATGGTGAAGAGAAGAGAATAGAAATGGATAGAGATGGGAAGATGTTAAACATTGGTAAGGTGGTTGCTAATATGAGTGAGGTTGCTTTCAATGATGGCGAGCAGATGATTATTAATAATGAGTCTATCGAACCAGAAGTTAAAGAAGCATTACTTAAAGAGATTAATTATATTAGGATGGAGACCTTGGACAATCCTAATTTCAAAGCAGATTATGCATTTGATATTAATAAAAATATACCAGGCACAGCAGCAAATAGATTATATTTAAGAGCACAAGCAGATACTACCAGTCCAGCAGCGATGGCAGGTTTGTCTGCTCGTGATAGAGCACTACAGATGAATAGAATGGGAAGAGCAGGTGGTGGTTTAGTTAAAATGAATAGAAGAGGGATGTCTCGTGGTGGATTACTTAAAGGATATGCAAGGGGAGGTAATGTAAAATTTTCTGGATCTAAACCTAACAGAGGAGTTAATCCACCTGTTAAAAAATCAAGTGTAATGGCATATGATGAGCAGGTTCAAATGAGAGGAGGAGAAGCAGTAGCAGGTGGTGGTGGATCTGTTGATACTTATCAAAAGTCAGGTGGAAATAATGACATCCCTGATTTTGATGCTGCTGCAAAAAGATCTATTCATAAAATAAAAACTTTAGGTATAAGCGTGTAAGATATGGTAGCATTAGGAGCGATAGTAAAAACGGCTGGGAAATCACTTGTTAAGAGTCAAGTGAAAAAAGTTGCTGTTGATAAATTGATGGGAAGAAAAAAGAAGAAACAACCTCAACAGCAGGGGCAATCCGAAGTAAATGGTAAGAGTGGTGGAGCAATTGTTAAGGCACCGAGTAGTGCTTTGGCGAACATGCCTCTTGCAGATTCAGTATCTACAATTAGTCAAACTTCTACTGCTAGTGGAGGAGTTGGTAGTGGATCAGATACTATTCTTGTTATTAAAACAAGGGTAGTAGAGGTTGAGAAAATTTTAAAAGGATCTGTTGCATTAGATAAAAAATTACAAGACCAAGAAAGAAAACGAAGAGAAAAAGCGTTAAGGGCAGAGGAAGAAAAAGAATTAGAAACTAAGGATGATAAGGATGATAAGAAAGTTAAAAAGAAGAAGAGTAAAGTAAAGTTAGGTTTTCTTGATGGGTTAATAAAATTTGTTAAAGATATTTTGATGGGATTTATTCTTGTTAAAATGCTTGATTTTTTACCACAAATTCAAAAGTTAATTCCTATTTTGGGTGGGGTATTAGATTTTATTACAGGCACTGTCATTGGTATCGTTGATATCCTTGGAACTTTCCTTATGTGGGGTGATAAGGCAATAGGTGGTAGTAAAAAATTTGTAGAGAATAAGTTTGGTGAGAAAGGTGCTAAAACATTTGATGCAATAGTAGGAACTATTGGTAATCTTTTTAATACGATTGCCATTCTTGGAATGACTGCTGCTGCATTTGGTCGTGAATCTGATAGGCAAAGTAATAAACCAAGAAGTAAACCAAGAAGAAAACCAAACTCATTAGGTGATCGTGCTCGTAGAATGAGGAGAAATCTTCAGACTCGTGCAGAAAGAGCTACGAGAAGTGTGCGTAAAACTATTAGAAAAATAAGACCTACTAACATTAAGAGAGTAGTTCAAAGCACATCTGGAAGGATAATGAAAGGTGCAAGAAATTTACAACAAACGGGTTCTAATATCTTACAGAAAGTTAGACCTTCTAATTTAAAACAAACTGGTTCTAATCTTTTAAAGAGAGCAAGTGATGTAAAAGGTAACTTGATGCAGAGAGGTTCTAACTTAATGCAGAGAGGTTCTAACTTAATAAAAAAAGGTGGTAATTTTTTTAATAGAGTTGGAAAGGGCATTGGTGATTTTGCTAAAAAACAAATGGCAAATGTTGATAATATTATTGGTGGCATTAAAGCACAAGGTGCAGAATGGGCTAAGAAGATAGGTAAAAATCTTAAAAATATGAACCCTATGAAGTTGGGGGAAAAGGTAAAGGGATTATTGAAGGGTAAAATGGATAAGATTGTTAAAAATAATGATCTTATTAAACAAGTTAAAAATCTTAACCCAAAAAATGCAGCTAAAAGTATTAAAGGATTACTTAAAACTGCGAAGACTAACAAAAATATATTACAATTGAGACAAGGACTTAAAGCTGCCAAAGCAGCAAAGATTGGTGGTGTTGATGCAGTCATCGCTGCCATCATGGGTGTGCTTGACTATGCGGCTTTCGGTGAGTCTCCTATCAATGCTATTCTTCGAGCGATTGGTGGATTGTTAGGATATACAGCAGGTTTTGCCATTGGTGCTCCGTTTGGTGGTGCTCCTGGATTTATTACTGGTATGGCAGGTGCATTTGTTGGTGAATTTGCATCAAAAATGATAGCAAAAGGACTTGCTAAAACTAAACTAGGAAAAATACAAGATCCTATTATGAATGATGGTAGAATGCTTGTAAGAGATCCTGATGAAAAAGATGAGGAATCAACTGAGAAAGCAAAAACAGAAAAGAAAACAACAACAACAGAAATTAAATCATATTCTGAAAATCCTATCCGTGCATTGAGTTCAGGAAACAGAAGTAGAATAGAACAAGCTTTATATGAAATGAGAATAAAAGCGGGTTTTGGAGAAGGTGGTTATGATTATGTCGGTAATCCAAAGTATAAGGGAGATGTTGATTTGATTATGAAGCATGGATTAGATAAGGTGAGTATTGATGGTGGACGTGTGACTCTTCAAAAGAATTTAGAAAAGAAAAAGCAACCAACACTAACTCCTGTTGATGTAAACTCTGTAGCAGCGAAGACTAATTCTATTAGTAAACGTGCTTCTTATGAGGAAAGTGGTGAAGAAGTTGTAGTTGTTAATTCTACTACTCCTTCTGGTGGTGGAAATGCACAACAAAATGAAACAATGCCTGTCGAAACAGCATCGGCTGGAGGTGGTGATGATTTTGCTGAAGCATTATATGAAGGTGGTTAAATAGATATGGGAGGTAAGAACTAATGTCATTTGCAGGATTGACTAAATCAGATAGGAAATTTTTGACATCAAAGGATGCCAATGCCTCTGATATACGGTCAATAAAAATTAGATCTAACAAAAAGAAGAGTAAAGTTGTGGATGTATCAACTTCTACTGTTCGTTTAATGTATTATGAGAGCATATTACAAGATTCTATTCAAGCAACAGTGGCATTTGTTGATTCAGGAAATTCTGTCAGAGATGGTTTGAAAAAGAAAACTGTGGTAGAAGGATTACCTATTGTTCCTAGTGGTAAAGAAAATGTTTTACTTAAATTTTTTGACAACAAGGATGATGTCATTGAATTAACGATGTATATAAATGATCATGTTGTTCTTTCAACAGACTCAACAAAAGAATTAGTTACTTTACAGTTATGTTCTAAAGAATTTCTTACAAATGGAGATGTAAGAGTTAATGAAAGGTTTGATGGTCCTATATCAGAACATGTAAAACTTTTATTAACTGATGAAAAGTATCTTAATAGTCAGAAAGATCTTGACATAGAAGATACTCAAGGTGATACTAATTTTACAGGACGCAATAAGAAATGTTTTTTCACTCTTAATAAGTTAGCACAGAAATCTGTACCAGAGGGTGCTCCAAAAGGAAATTCTGCTGGTTTCTTTTTCTTTGAAACATCGGAGGGTTTTAAGTTTAAATCTATTGATAGTTTCTTTGGGCAGGAAGTAAAGAAAGCATTCATTTTCAATCAAACACCTGACATGGGTGGTCAATCAATACCTGAAGGTTATGATGGTAAAGCACTTACATATGAAGTTACTAATAAAGTTAATGCTCAAAAGAAAGATGAAATGGGAGCATATAATACTCGTATTAAAACCTTTGATCCATATACAATGAAATATACAGAGTCATTTATTGATTCTCAGGGTAAAGAAATAAAAATGGGTGGTAAAGAATTGCCAAAAAGTAATGAAGAATTTGATAGGGATCGAAAATATACTAGAACGGTATATAAAATTAAGGATACAGGATCTCTACCATCTGGTAGTGGAACAGGTAAGAGTCAAGAGCAACTTAAAAAATCTTCAGATGAGAACTTGGAGGTAGAATTGGTTGTTAATCAATCTATTATGCGTTATAATCAATTATTCGCTGTTATGACATCCATAACTATACCTGGAGATTTTAGTCTTCATGCAGGAGATGCTATCTGGGTTGATGCCGTATCAAAACAACAGGAAGTCTGTGCTGATGATGTGGATAAAAAAAATGGTGGTCTATATATCATAGCAGATTTGTGTCACTATCTCACCCAGAAACAAACTCTCACCAAATTAAATTTGATTAGAGATTCAACTGGAAGAGACGCACGTAAAAGGAAAAAAGCAATTTCTTCTACTACTTCTAAACCAGCGAAGTCTGAAACTGCACCTGATGTACAATCATCATTCTCAAAGATAAACAATGCGAAAACTGTGATGCAAGATAACTTCTTGTCCAACATTAAATAAATACTTTCGTTAGAGGAATTTAAACCTATGACTACTAAAGTTCCAGATCATGACCTAAATCATGAGGTCTATCTTGATCCTAAAGATGGTAAAGAGCATGTCAATCATGGTATGATTGAATATTCTAAAGAAGATTTAGAACTACATAATGATGCCTTTCATGCTCATGAAGAGAACGAAGAAAATCCTGGCGGTGCCAAGATTAATGATTGGCATACACGTCATGAAGATAAAGGATTAGAAGTTTATTGTGATAATCATCCAGATTCATTAGAGTGTAGAGTATACGACGATTAATTTATGGAGCAAGGAACATTATTCGATCCTGGTTTTTTAGGTCAGGGATTCAACTGGTGGATTGGTCAAGTTGCTGACGATTCCACTTGGAGGGATAATATTCTTGCGGGAAAATTTAAAAGTCCAAATACAATACCAGGTTGGGGGTACAGATATAAGGTAAGGATCATTGGTCTTCATGATCAAACAGAAGAGACTATTAGAACTGAAGATCTCCCTTGGGCTCAAGTAATGTATCCTGTCACTGCAGGTACTGGTATGGCAAGTGCATATCAGACACCTAATATTCGACAGGGTATGTTTTGTTTCGGATTCTTTATGGATGGGCAAGAGCAAGAAGTTCCTATTATTATGGGTCTTCTTGGTAATAATGCTCAAACTCCACTAAAGACAAAGATTGGCACTGATGATTCTAACTTTGCACCTACCAGTGGAACTGCTGAAGGAGCAGAACCAGCAGAACCAGCAGCGAGAGTAAAACAACCTGATGAGGGTATAAGAACAGAAAAACCAGCAACTCCAGAGCAAGAACAGGAACGTGCTGCACCATCACCAGGATCTAGTAGTAATAAGTATGGTTTACCAGATAATAAACCTATTTCAGCACAACAACAAGCAGATATTAATAGAGCAACAGAGGAGTTTGATTCATTAAGAGAAGAGAACCCTCTTCTAACACAAGAACAGGAAGATGCATATATTCGGAGTGCAGTTGCTCAAGGTATTCAAGCACGTAATAATCAAGCAAATAGTCCAACAACTCCTGCCCAACCAGGTGCAACAAAAGAAACTGTAACTTCAATTCATGAGTTAAGTGCATCAGATGTTAAGTTACAATCAAATATATGCATGAAGACTCCTCTTCTAAAACCAGATAATATTGTTGGGTCTTCGGCAAAAGCAATTCAAACTATTACTGATAATCTGACTGCAAAACTTGATTCATATTTAAATTCACTATCAAGTTATGTTGATGCAGTAGCAACACCAACAAATGTAGATCCGAAAGAATTAATTAAAGAAGCTGCATGTAAGATGTCAAAATACATGAAGATACAGATGGATAAAGTTTCAGAGTTTGTTCAGAAAGAAACTAACAAATCATTAAACACTGTTGTATCTGGAATGCCATCATCAGCAAGAGCAGAAATGGCAGATTTGAAAGAGATTAGTTCTGAGTTAATTTTGTGTCAATATAATAAGATTACAAATGATATGTGTGGTATGATAGAAGGTATTCTAACTGATATTTTTAACATGGATGAAGCAGAAGAAAAGGCAAGAGCAAATGTTGATAACCCCTCTGATCAAATTACAAGTCCTAAAGTCCCTCCTTGTGTTGCTGAAGATATAATAGGTAAAGTATTGGCTGCTAATAAGGATGCAATAGATACAGCAAATAATTCTTTACTTGATAATATAAATTCATTTTTACAAGACATTCGAGATCAACTTGCAGGTGTGAGTGGAGCGATGTCTAATATAACAAGTTTGATTGGTAAGATTAATGGTAGTATGACATCAGCACTTTCCTTTGAGAATGTTAAATTAAATGCTTTTGGTTGTGAGCTCGCACCCACACCCGCAGTATCAGATTATTATACATTCTGCACTGGTGGTTCAAGTGTGAAAGATACCATGCTTCCAAGTTTGAAAAAAGTTGAGAATAATGCCAACCTTCCTTCAATTAAAAAAGTTGGAAGTAAAATACCGTTTGTTGAGCCAACAAGACAAGGTATTCAAAATCTTAACAAAGTTTCTAATAAATTTAAAGGTGAAGATGGAGATTTTAATAGTCCCTTAACTGGTGATGAGTTTGAGATACAGTAATAAATAAAACCATGACATTTGAACTATTCGGACCAGCAAAAAGAGAAGACATAAGGGTAGCATACGTCTCACCTGATGAAGGTTTGGTGGAAAATGTTACTATTTGTGATGCGAATGCGTATGCAAAGTTAAATCCAGGAACTGTTTTTGTTTTTAGAAGAAGGGATGTAATTAAATATTTGAATATTAATGAGGTTAACGCATTAACTCCTGATGATTTGCTTCCAGCAGAGGGAGAGTGTCCTGGTGTAAGTGGATTAGATATTTACAATGATGATGGAACTGAAAAAGAAGTAGAAGAACAACCACCAACGGCAAACTTCTATGGGGGTGGTGGTTTTGGTGCAATGGGAAATCCTATCTTTGGTGATGATGGATCTCTTCTTGCAGTTGATTTAATCAGTGGTGGATATGGATATAAGTATGCACCCATCGTAAGAGTTGTTGATGATAAGGGTGTTGGTTCTGGTGCAGTTACCAGAGCAATCATGGTTGGTGATCCCACCCGTCCAGAATGTAAATCTGTAAAAACAGAAATAGTTTATGATAAAGAAGAAGATTTTGAGGAGTATCTTATATGTGAAGATGATACTATTGAATATGGAAGAAGATTAGGTTTAAATGGTGAGGATTTGGGTGACTGGGATCCAACTCTCTATGCAACTTTTGAAGAAAATCCTTCTCGTAGAGTTATAAAAGAATATCAAGAAACACTACAGCAATTAACAAATCCTTTTTGGACAACGACAAAGTTTGCTCCATTAAAAGTTACCTCACCAAATAAAACAACAAGAATTGTATATCAAGTAGAGAATGCTCAATTAAATCAGAAAGGATTTCCATTTTGGAATGATTTTTTAAATTTCAATGGCATCTCACCTGTGCCTAGATCTAATGTAAGACCAAGTGACTTTGCTGGTATTCCTTTTACGATGGAATGGGAAATTAATTTTCCTTTCGATGGTGAATATGTTTTTAGAGGATGTTGTGACAATAGTGGAGCACTTTATATCAACAACAAACAAGTAGCAACATATGAAGCAGGTTCTGGTGGTGCTGCTGGTGATACTTTGTCTCCACCAATTAAGACAAAGGTGAATATGAAGGAGGGAAATCATAGGATTCGATTGGATCTTCTTAACTTCCCTATCAAAACTAAGGTTAAAACAGGATCTCGTGATGAAATCATTGATGATTCTAAAGTAACTGTTAATTTTAATGTAACAAGACAATCTGACGATATTAATAAGATTATTTTCACTGGCATGAATTTTACTGCCACTGGTGATATACCTAATACAACAACTCAAACCCAGAGTGCTGTTGTAGAGAAGGGTAAAGAATATAAACTATCACATTTTGCAAGTGGTCGTCGTACTTGTTTCTTTAAAGTTGAGGATGGTGGTTCAGGATTAGGGATGGATGATGATGGTGGATCACTTACACCAGATCCTGTTACAGGTGATTTTAAAAACAGTGGAAAATATGTAGGACCAAATTTACTTGTTAGGGCATCTGCAGGAGAATTTTATGAGCAAGATGGAATTTATTATTATAGAGTGAAGAATGATGAAGAACCCAAACCAAAAACTGAATCATTAAGTAAAGCATCTACAGGTTCTGATGCAATACAAAAGAGATTAGTATTTGACACAGTAAAATCAATCAATTCTGCTAACAGAGCTTTATGGAGAATTAATCCAACAGCAGGGAGAGATGCAGATTTCTTGAGTCAGTATGGTATTCTTCCATTTGATCCTACTTCAACTACAGATGAGTATGCAGGAACTCATGAGATAATTTGGAATAATATTAACTTCCCTGTTGATGGTAACTATACCATTGAGATCATGGTTGATGACAGCGTTACTCTTTTTCTTAAAAAAGCAAATGAAGAAGAGATCGTATTTCAAAAGAATGGATTCACAGCAACAGGAAGAAGCACAGGTAAGAGTTTTGAAACTAAATTCTTTGAGTCAGGAAATTATACCCTACGTGCAGAATTAAAGCAGGAAACTTTCAGATCAACACTTGCTGATGGTAATCAAATGGCTCTTGCTATAAAAATTGAGACCACTTTTACAGAAACAGAAGTTGTTTCTCTCTTGTCATGGGAGGAAAATCCTATGGCAATTGCATTGACTATTGATGCACCAGAACCACCTATACCAGACCTACCAATTCCTAAAGCAGAAGGTAGATGTCCTAACAATCCTATTTGGTCTACAAGATTTCCTGGTGGAAAAGAAAGATGGTTCCCAGTTCATCTTGATGATAAAAATTGGAGTGCTTTTACTAATCGTTATGCCATGTCTCCTATTCAACCTTTATCAGAAGAGAATAGTGATGGTGGAAGGAGTGTATA
>CETE01034643.1_pt1 | contig 11301 bp, 7 predicted proteins | sample 531241 | NCBI WGS metagenome assembly CETE01 (sample SAMEA2622336, study PRJEB7988) | marine metagenome | biome: marine biome (ENVO:00000447); feature: deep chlorophyll maximum layer (ENVO:xxxxxxxx); material: "saline water (ENVO:00002010), including plankton (ENVO:xxxxxxxx)" | depth 30 m
ACACCAATTCCTAAGCCAAAACCATACCAAGCACTAGTTAAAACTAAAGTTGCCTGTATCTGTAACAATACTGATAGCGAGTTAGTGTCAGGACATTTTCCAGGAATGGAAGATTCATTTCCCTTTGCATTAGGACATGAAAGTATTGGTGAGGTTGTTGAGATAGGCAAAGAAGTTAGAAATTTTAGTGTAGGCCAAAAGGCTGTTAGTGGTCTTGTCTTTGACGATGAATTGCAGACTGATGGTTTAAATTCTGGATGGGGTGGATTTTGTGAATATGTATTGGTAAATGATCATGAGAGAATGGTAGAGAGCTCAGTTGATAATGAGGAAAATGGTTGGGTAGAGGTTTTTGAAATACAGACACCTGTAATGAATTCAATTGAATATGAGGATGGGGTCTTGCTGTGTACATGGAGGGAGGTCTTGGGTGCCTTCCGCGATTTTCATCTAAAGAAAGGCGATAACGTTCTCATATATGGCGGGGGACCTGTTGGCTTAAGTTTTGTCAAACTAGGCAGACTTTTTGGTTTAGGCTGGATAGGTCTTGTCGAGAGACACGATGAAAAGAAAGAATTGGCTATTCAATTTGGGGCTAATGAAACATTTGAACGTGATGATGATGGTCTTAACGCATTAGCCGACAAAGCTGGACCCCATAAACTTGACGCAGTAATTGATGCCGTTGGTAAACCTGAGATAATTAAGCAATCATTACCTCTAATAAAAAGAGGTGGTTCCGTATGTGTTTATGGTTTCTATGCAGGATTAAAAGAGTTTGTTGTTCATAATTCTTTGGCAGATTTTAATTACAATATATTTGTCCATCAATGGCCAACGCGACTATATGAAAAAGAATCTCAGCCTATCCTTTGCAAATGGATTGAAGAAGGAAAACTAAGTGGAGCAGAATTTTCCTCTCATCGATTCAAAATTGATGATATCTCCAGTGCACTTAAAGCAGTTCAAGAAAGAAAAGTAATTAAAGCTATTTTGCAATATAATTAGGGAATTGATGATATTTTTTAAACATGATGTCTTTACGTTCAGACATCTACTGATTAATATAACAATGCATGATAGAATTCCGCTACATGAGATTTTTTCTCGTGATTTTTCTGTGGCTTAGCCCCAGTGCTAATGTCATAGCTGATTCTATTTATGACTATCATGACGTTCGAGGTCGTGAATCTAAGTCGTCTAATCTCATCCTTGATCAGGTTGTTGTCAGAGATAACAAAATCGAGCACAAAGAAGCTAACCATGATGGTTTTTATTCAATTACTTTCGATCCTGTTCAAGGTGCAACTGGAATTGAATTTGAATGGAATAATGAGGGTCATTATAAGCACTGGACCGTTCGTGAAATTGAGGCCTACACAGATTTTGGATCTAGGATAAAAATTATATCAGGAAAAGTTATACCTGGTGCTGAACGTGCCTCTGATAAACCATTCACTAATGCCTTCGATGGTGACGTAGGTACATTTACGTTTACTACTTCATCAGGAACCACCGCCTTTCCTCAAAGTACATTTCTTCAACTTGTGCCAGGGAATCACTCTCTTGATAGAATTCGCATTAATGATGTTGCTGGTAATGGTGAAAATGGTCGCATGAAGCAGATCACTGTGAGAGTAACAACTGACACTGATGATGATTTAAAAGACCGTAAGTATATTGATGTATCTAATCTTTCAGTTCAAATTTTCGGTGAAAATATTATAGAGGGGGAATTGTTACCAATGAAGGGGCAATCTAGGACTCAAGGCATGAAGAATTTTGGTAGTCAGTGGAGTGGAGATGCCCATTTGCTTTGGGATGGGGGTGTAAATGAATCAATGGAAACTTCCATAGTTATTGATAAAGAAAGTAAGTACAATCTACAGTTTCAACTTACTAAGGCTCCTGATTATGGCGAATTTGATATCTATTTAGATGAGAAACTAATTGCATCCAAGATTGACCTCTATGCAAAAGATGTTGTGTTAGCAGATCTTATTAACGTGAGTGAATTGCAGTTAGATAAGGGTCAACACATTTTACGATTCAAGCTATTAGGGAGCAATAGAAATGCCAGCACCTATCGTAAGAATCGTTATTTACTCGGACTAGATTACATAAAGATTGTTAATATGGTTCATAATAACGAAGTCTCTGACAACAATATTGCTGATATACCTTCTGTAGGAAAATATGAAAAGACACCTATTAACAAAGAAATTTCGTCAATAAATGAGGTCATAAATATTACACTCAAAGACATTAAACCTATACTAGCTTCGCGATGTTATGGCTGCCATGGAGACAATGGAAAGGTTAAAGGTAAGATCAACTTAAGAGAAATTAAGACTAGGGATGATTTTCTTAAAAACATAGAGATTACAGAGAAAATTGTTGATGCCTTAAACTTTAAGGAGATGCCGCCTGAGGATGAGAAACAATTAACGACTAAGGAGCATGAAATGATGGCTACACTATTCGGTTCCTATCTTGATGCATACATCAAAGAATCAGCATCTTTGAAACCCATCGTAATGAGAAGAATGAATCGTTATGAGTATAACAACGCTGTAAAGGATCTATTACAACTAAAGGGTGATGTTTATCCTTTGCCAGAAAAAGTAATCAGAAGCAGCTCATACTTCAATCCATCATCAGGAAAGTTTCCAAACTCAATCCGACTGTCTAATCGAGCTCTCGGCAAAAACCAAATCGAACAACATATCCTTACAGGAGTGAGTCCTTTTGCAATTGATTTACAGTCGGAGCATGGATTCAATAATAGGGGTGATGAGTTAAGCGTTTCACCTATCATGGTGGAAACTTTTTTAAATTTAGGTCGATCGATAGTTAATGCCCCTGAATTTGATAGGTATAGCAACTTAACTGAATCTAGTTTTTTTAAGCTTCCTGAGACAACGCCTATAACAAGGAGTCTACTCGAGGATCACTTATCAAGTTTTCTCGAAAAGGCATTTAGAAAACCTGTAAGTCAGGATGTAATGGGTAGGTATATTAGTTATTTGGAAAGTGAACTCAAGAATGAAAAACCATTCAAAGATTCAATGAAAAAGTTAATTACTGCTATCATTTCGTCACCAAGGTTTTTTTATATTAGTGAACAAAAGAATAGCAATCTTAAGACCCAACCTCTTAGTCCCTATGAGATGGCGACAAGGCTTTCATTTTTTCTTTGGAGCAGTATTCCTGATGATGAACTATTGAGAGTTGCTCGTGACAGTACGATTCTTAAACCAAAAATTTACGAATCTCAGGTTGCTCGGTTATTGGAGAGTCCTAAAAGCAAATCTCTTGCTGAGAACTTTGCTCGGCAATGGTTGAGGCTTGATCAATTGATAACAGCAGTACCTGATTTTGACCGCTTCCAAATATACTATTCGAGAATTGGTTGTGAGCAATGGAAATTTGGATTGCAAACTATGATTGAACCGCTCCTTCTATTTGAAAGTATTATGGTAGAGGACCGATCTATAATGCTTCTTGTTGATAGTAATTACTCATATCGCTCTGATGAAATGCAGTCATGGTATAATGATGAGATTCCCTTCGGCAAGCGTCAGAACCGGAACCGATTCAATACCAATAGTCAGACATTTACTAGAAGATCATTGCCGTCGAGACGTGAAGGAGGTGTTATTACTTCAGCAGCTACATTAACAATGACCTCCGAACCTCTGAGAACAAGCCCAATTAGACGAGGGGCTTGGGTAGCCACAGTCATTTTTAACAAGCCACCTCCACCTCCACCCGATATTATTCCTGAAATTGAACAGGATGATGTCGAAATTGAAAAGAAAGGCATCACACTTAGACAAAGGTTAGTTGCACATCAGGAAAATGAAAGTTGCGCCTCATGTCATAAAAAAATTGATCCCCTTGGTTTTGCTCTAGAAAATTTTGATGCTATTGGAAGATGGCGTGATAATTATAAATCGGGACTTGATATAGATTCGAGTGGAGAAATATTTGGTGAGACTAAATTTAATGATATAATCGGGCTCAAAGATACTATTCTTCGGAATCCGGAATGGTTCATGAGGGCTTTTATTGAACATATGCTATCTTATTCACTCGGACGCGAGCTCGTTATAAGTGACAAACCATATATTGATAAAATTCTGGAACAGGTAATTCTTGATAGAGGTAAGTTTTCTACAGTTGTCACAGAGATTACTAAGAGTTATCCTTTTATGAATAAGACCAATCAGTCTGAAAGATAATTATGATTTTAAAACGCACATCACTGTCCAGAAGAAAAGTATTAAGAGGTGCTGGAGCAACGCTAGCATTACCTTTGTTAGAGGCGATGCAAATCAAATCTTTTTCCAAGACAAATTCTTATGTAAAACCACCAGTCCGGGCAGGATTCTTTTATATTCCTAATGGGGTCGTACAAACTGCTTGGCATCCTAAAGACACAGGGGAAGGTTACAAGTTAAGTCCTACGCTTGAGCCCATTAAACCAATAAAGAATGATGTTACACTTTTAACAAAGTTGGACAGAATTAAAGTAGCCGGTACTGACGGGCACGCACAGGCAGGAGCCTGCTGGTTAAGTAGTGCATCACCTGATGAATTGTCTCCTGCTGGTTATCCTCTGAAAAAAACAATCGATCAAATTATGGCTGAACACACTGGAAAAATGACTGCCTTCCGTTCACTTGAGTTAAGTTGTAATCCATACGAGGATAATCGAGAATCTGTGTATTTTGACAATATTTCTTGGTATGGTCATGGGCACGTCGCCAGATCACTTCGAGACCCCAAAGCGGTTTTTAATAGACTTTTTGGAGTTAAACAACACATTGAATCAGGAAGTGTTCTCGATTTGGTGATGGATGATGCAAAGTCACTAAACCATAGTCTCGGTAGTACAGACAAAGGTAAACTTGATGAATATATGCACTCCGTGCGTACAGTTGAGCAGCAAATTGAGCGCGTTACAAAAAGACAAGAGGATATAAATAGACTGAAGATTTCATCACCCGTTAAGCCTTGGCAGGCCATGACCCGTGATGAATTCATCCAAGTGATGGGTGATTTAATGATATTAGCTTTCAGAACTGATCTTACACGAGTGGCAACTATTATGAGTTCCCCTGAACGTTGGGGTTCACCTCTAAAAGTGCATGGTCTTTTCGATAAACCCGTCGATCATCACGGTATGACACATGGACAGGGAAACCAGCATGTTAGATCAAAACTTGAATCTTTGGATCATTTTCATATTCAGCAATTCACTTCTTTGGTTATGAAGATGAAGAATATAAAAGAGGGTGAGGGCACACTCCTTGACAATATGATGTTTACCCTTGGGTCTGGAATAAGTGATGGGTCACTGCATATATATACTGATTTGCCCACTCTTATTGCTGGTGGCGCCGGTGGTGCCATTAAACCGGGTAGACATATCAAGTCTGAAAAAGGTACACCTATTGCTAATTTGTGGTTATCAATGATTAACGCAATGGGCGTTAAAATTGATCAGCTTGGGGATAGCACCGGCAAATTAAAGCTTTCCTAAGCAAATAGATCATGAACAACCCGACCATGGACGTCAGTTAGTCTATAATCACGACCTGAGTACCGGTAAGTTAATTTCTCATGATCTAAGCCCATAAGATGAAGAATTGTTGCATGTAAGTCATGTACGTGCATGCGGTTATCAACGGCCGTCAAACCGAATTCATCAGTAGCCCCATAACTGAAGCCAGATTTAACTCCTCCACCTGCCATCCATACTGTGTATCCGTAATGATCATGGTCTCTTCCCTTGGCTCCTTCTGAAGTAGGAGCTCTTCCAAATTCACCACCCCAAACTACTAGTGTATCTTTTAATAATCCTCTACCTTTGAGATCTTTAAGAAGAGCCGCTATTCCTTGATCACAAGCATGTGCTAAACGAGCATGCCCCCCTTTAATGTCACCGTGTCCAGTATCCCATGCTATATCGTAACCATCTATAGAGTGATTGAGTTGTACAACCCTTACGCCTTGTTCAACTAGTCTTCTAGCAATTAAACAACCTTTTGCAAATTCACTATCACCGTATAGTTTTTTTGTAGCTTCGCTCTCTTTATTAATATCAAATACATCTGGTACTGAAAACTGCATTCTAAATGCCATCTCCATTGCTTGAATACTGGATTCAAGAGATTGGTCTTTTTTAACCCTATCTAGATGTAGTTTATTTAATTGACCTAATAAATCTGCCTGTTTTCTTTGAAGTGATCTGTCTAATGATGGATTTTTAAGATCATTGATAACCGCGTCTGGCTTCATGCTGTTTATATTTACATATGATCCTGCATAAGCTCCTGGTAAAAATGAATTGCCCCAATTAGCGAGCTTTCCTCTGGGTTGAGCCCTTGGAGACATGGCAACAAAACCGGGCAGGTTCTGGGTCTCGGCACCGAGACCATAAAGAAGCCATGAACCCATGCTAGGCCTATTCGGTTGCAGTGCCCCAAGATTCGACATAAGAATACCACCTGCATGCTCAGGAATATCAGTGTGCATTGAATGGATAAAACTTATATCGTCAACACATTCAGCAACATGAGGGAAAATATCACTAACCCATTTGCCACTTTGACCATATTGCTTAAACTCAAAAGGAGATGGCATTAATCCCATCTTAGTATTTCTAAGGGTTTTGCGATTAACACTCTCAGGTCTCTCTCCAGCATGTTTAGCGATCATGGGTTTGTAATCGAAGGTATCAACTTGTGATGGGCCTCCAGGCATGAACAGTTGGATTATACTTTTAGCTCTTGGTTCAAAATGGGGTTTTTTTGGGGCCAATGGAGATGTTGAATCTTGTGCAGCATTCGAATCTCCAATTAATGAGGCTAATCCTAATGTGCCAAAACCACTTCCCATTTTCATGAGAGCTTCACGTCTACTTAAATGATTTATTGTTGATTTTCGATATGCAATTTCGTGTTCTAGGAATTTCATATTAAATATTATCTAATTTGTATCATTTCATGAGCACTAAGAAGTGCTTGTGCATATAAACTCCATCTGTCTACATCAGGTGATTCTCCAAGCCAAGAATTGGCAATTTCTACTTCGCTATCTTGTGGAGGCCTAGAATATAATTTGTTGTAGATATTTTCAATAACTTTGGATCTGCTTAAATCTGACTCTGAAAGAAATTTTCCTAAAGTCTTTGCTCTCTTATTCATAAATACGCTGTTAAGCATGAATAAATATTGTTGGGGGACTGTACTGCTTGCTCGTTTTGGTGATGTTGAAGCGGCGGCAGGAAAATCAAACAGCCTAAGGAAACTGTCAGATTTAAATTTATCTCCGGTTCTACTGATTGTCGCATATAGGGTCCTTCTTTGGCTTGTCATAATTTCGCCCTCCGGCGGGCCCCCAATTCGTTGGTCTAATTCATTAGTTACATAAAGAAGTGAATCTCTCCATGATTCAACTTCGAGTTTTTTTGGCTGGAACCTCCACAAAAGTTTATTATCACCGTCAATATTAAATTTTTCATCATTATGTTCGCTGCTCATCTGCCATGTTGACGATAACATAATAAGCTTATGAAACTTTTTAATAGACCAACCATTTTCAACAAAATTATATGCCAGCCAGTCTAGTAATTGTGGGTGAGTTGGTTTTTCACCAATGACGCCAAAATTACTCGGTGTTCTAACGATTCCATTTCCAAAATGCCATCCCCACAATCTGTTAACTATAACCCTGCTTGTAAGTGGATTATTCTCAGCGACAACTGATTTCGCCAATTCTAATCGTCCGCTTCCGATTGAATATTTGGGTCTGGACTTGCCTTCAATAATTTCTATGAAGCTACGAGGAGCAATCTCACCCTTTTTTCTTAAATCACCGCGTAATGCAACATGCATGTCAGCATTTCCACTCTCTGCTAATACATGGGCATTACCAGGCTTCTCTGGTTCACTTTTCTTTAATAATTCAAGTTCTTGCCTCAGATAGGAAATGTGTTTTTTTGATTCTTCATCAATTGATTTTTCAACTTCTTTTTTATTAACGTTTAATTCTTTGGATTTATTTTCTAGAAAATTATTAATTTTCTTATTTGTATCATTTATAGCATTTTGCCAGGAGTTGTGAGAGTCGATTATGTTTTGATCACCAACCTTAACATCAACATTTTTTGTGTTTTTGAAAATACCTGCTAATGCGTAATAATCTTTAATAGTAATGGGATCAAATTTATGATCGTGACATCTGGAGCAAGCGGCTGTTAAACCTAAAAAAGCTCTAGAAAAAGTATCCACTCGGTCAGATAAAGTTTCCGCTAAGGCTTGTGCTTTAGCCTCTGGGTCACCACCATCAGATGTGTATGTTGGTCCAACAACAAAAAAACCAGTAGGAATGGGTTGTGAATTTTCTTTGTCTAAATCTCCTGCAATCTGCTGGGTCACAAACTGATCATAAGGCAAGTCACTATTGAATGCATCAATGACCCAATCTCTATAGCGCCAAGCATTTGGCAGCGCTTTGTTATCTCCAAATCCCCCGTGCCCATCACTATATCTTGCGACATCTAACCAATGCCTAGCCCACTTTTCACCATAATGTTTAGAATTTAAAAGTTCGTCTATGACTGTTGAAAAAGCATCAGGGTTTTTGTCTTCAATAAAATTTTGAACCTGGTTTGGGGTAGGTGGTATTCCAATTAATGTAAGATATGCGCGTCGTATTAAAATGTTCTTTGAAGCTTTCTTATTAGGCTTGATACCTTGTTGAAATAATTTATCAAAAATAAAATTGTCTATTGGGTTAACAGCGATTCCTGAGCCTTCTACTTTGGGCACAATCGGGTTTGAAACTTTTTTAAAAGCCCAGTGTTCATTCCTAAATTTTTCCCAGTCATAGGGTTCTTTGTCATCCTCATTAGCAATAAGTGATTTGGTATTCTCGCCTGGCCAAGGGGCACCCATTAGTATCCACTCTTTAATATTGGCAATTTCAATTTCAGTAAGTTTTCCCTTGGGCGGCATCGCTATGTCTTCATCTTTATACAAAACAGCCTCATAGAGTATGCTTTCCTCCGGCTTTTCGGGAATTAGAACTTTACCAGCGTCTCCACCTTTAATGATTGATTCAGCCGAATCCAGTAGCAGACCAGCTTTTAGCTTTCCATTTGTTCTGGCTTCTTCAGAATGACAAGAGTAACATTTATTAACAAGTAGGGGTCTAATTTTCTCTTCAAAAAAAGTAGTTTTATATTTTGTATCAGCAAAAAGAAAAGAATTGCTTAATAAAATAATTAAAATGCTTATGTGGATGCTTCGCCTCAATTGTGTAAGGTTTCCAATAATGAACTAATAAATGATACTAGTTGCAAGTGAATCTCGTACTAATATTTTCTTTTATAAAAATTTATAATTTGGCATCAAATTTATAAATTAGCACTTGAATAACATTATAAAACAGCGAAAAAGAAAATTCCCATCAGTGAATATTAAAATTTATTATAGAGGTCAGTTAGCTGATCTTATTAATTCGACAACAGAAGAAATAACAATTGATTCACCCATTTCACTTATCGATTTACTAAATAATTTGGCTAAAAAGAAAGATGCCACTGTTAATGATTTTATTTTTGATGAAAATAATAATCTTAGAAAGTCATTATTGATAGCCGTTGACAATAATCAAGTTATTGATTTGTCAGCTATGACGATTGACAGAGACTGCGAAATCACACTATTTCCACCCATCGCTGGTGGATAATTCCATGTTAAGCAATAAAGATAAAGAAACTTATTCTTGGCAACTAGACCTACCTGGTTTCGGTATAAATGAACAAACCATTCTTCGTAAATCAACAGCTCTTGTTAGTCGCGTAGGTGGAATGGGTGGAGCTGTTGCTTTAAGTCTTGCTGCTGCAGGTATAGGTAAACTTATATTAGTCCATCAAGGGAATTTACGTCAGGATGATCTTAACAGACAAATATTAATGTCAGGTCATTCGGTGAATAAACCAAGAGTAGATTCGGCTTATAAAACACTTAAGAATTTCAATCATGACATTGATGTAGTAACGCATAATGAAAATATTAATGAAGATAATGTTGCCAGATTATTATCCGATGTGGATATTGCATTTGGATGCGCCCCTCTTTTTAATGAGAGGTTTGCTCTTAATGATGGTTGTCTCAAAAAAGGTATTCCATTAATTGATTGCTCAATGTATGCCATGGAGGGACGAGTGATACCTATCTTAATTAATCAATCACCTTGCCTTAAATGCATTTATAATGATCCTCCAACCCATTGGAAAAGAAAATTTCCAGTATTGGCTGCTGTATCATCTCTAGTTGCTCAAATTGGGACTATTGAGGGACTCAAAGCGCTAACAAATTTCAGTAAACCTTCATACGGGAGCATGCTTTATATTGATGCAGCACAATATAAAATCGAAAAGATTAATCTGCATGCTGTTTGTAGTGAATGCTCCACTAATAATTAATATTATTTATGCGAGCTAAGTTAATATTTATATCAATGGTTCTCTCATTGCCATTAGTTACTTTGGTGCCCAAAAAAACTGAAAACAAATCAAGCCGAAGCGAGCTAATTTTATATTGTGCAGCAGGGTTAAGATTGCCAATACAGAAAATTGTCAGCGAGTTTCAAGATGATTATGGTGTCCGTATCAAAATCCAATTTGGAGGCTCAGGCAGTTTGCTCGCTAACATTGAAGCGGTGAATCGTGGTGATTTATACCTTGCTGCGGACTCTAGCTATACAGAAATTGCAGATAATAAAGGACTCATATATAAATCAATCCCAATTTGTGAATTGAACGCTGGTTTAATCGTAAAAAAAGGAAATCCTCTAAATATAATGACCATAGAAGATTGTATTAATAATGATTCAGTTAGGTTGGTTCTTGCCAATCCTGAAGCGGCGTCCATAGGTAAATTCACCAAGGATGTTTTATTAAAAAATCAACTTTGGGATAAGGTTGCCAGAATAGTAACTGTGACGAAGCCAACAGTTAATGACGTTGCAAATACCATAAAAATTGATGCAGCTGATGCAGGTATTGCCTGGGATGTGATATCCAATCAATATGAGGATTTAGATTTTGTTGAACTCGAAGAATTTAATGATAAAAGCAAAACAGTGACCTTGGGATTGCTTGTTTCCTCATTAAATAAGAAAACTTCTAAGGATTTTGCAGACTATATGAGTTCAATTGATAAAGGTCAGAAGATTCTAAAAGAGTTCGGATATAAACTAATTGATAAAAATGGATAGGAGTAT
>CETE01039830.1_pt1 | contig 11291 bp, 9 predicted proteins | sample 531241 | NCBI WGS metagenome assembly CETE01 (sample SAMEA2622336, study PRJEB7988) | marine metagenome | biome: marine biome (ENVO:00000447); feature: deep chlorophyll maximum layer (ENVO:xxxxxxxx); material: "saline water (ENVO:00002010), including plankton (ENVO:xxxxxxxx)" | depth 30 m
TAAGGTAGCATATTTGCTAGGTGTTCCATTATCCTGCGGATCGCAACGCCCCAACCCGAATTCGAAACATTGTGCAGGAGTACCCAAAAAAGCCCTCCTGAGGCAATTGTAAAAAAGAAATAACATGCAAAAAGCCATGAGTAAGAAAAGGTTTTTCTGTATTGGCTATGACCTCCAAAAAAAACAATCGCCAAGCAAACAATGAGTGTGAGAAGGCCAAGCCAACCCGATATTCGGATAACCCTAGAAAACTTTGAAACGTCCACTTTTTCCCCATCCGGGGGTAAATCAGTTAGTGTTACTCCATGATCTGACATTCCAATTTCTTCTAATTATTGTTCGCGGTTTCGGCACCCTCTAGTTCAGATTCAATTTTAGCCTTTTGCAAAACTCTTAAATAAGCGATTATTGCCCATCTGTCCTTGGCAGGAATTGCACCACCGTAGCCACCCATGAGTCCCTTACCCATTGTTATCACGCTAAAAATTTCTCCGTCTGGGCTGTAGTTGGGGTTAGAGGGATCTGATAATCTTGCGTCGTGTAAATTGGCAATAGGTATCTGGCCTCCATTCCCAAAGGGTCTGATAACACCATTTCCATCACCTGAATCAGCGTGACAAACCGCACAGTAAATTGCATACCTTTGTTTTCCTCTTTCCAGGAATTGATTATCCAATTTAATTTCCTTAGGCAACCCATCACCATAGTAATCGCCTATTTGACCAGAATTGAAATAAGTGCCTGTTAGAGAGAATCCATCTTCAACAGCGTCACCTTCAGAAAAAGGTTTATCAGGAATGGAAAAACCTATCGGAAAAGTACCATCTACTGGTTTTCTGGCTCCCACGCCATCCGCGAAGAAATCCGATGTGCTTTGGGCATTTACACGGTCTTGCCTATCCATGTCATTGAAGATCTCAATTGGAGTTTCGTTAAATTTATGACCACGCGAACCGAACATGCCCACAATGAGTAGTCCAGCTAAAATTATCGCGAGGATTATATAACGCATAACTTAATTATATTTTATCTTGTATTAATTCAATGTTAGTGCCTCCAATAGATTTAAGCATTTTTTCTGTATCATCCTTGGAAAATTTGGGGTCTCTGGCTTCGATAGATATAAAAAATTTGTCATCTGAGAATTTCTTAAACTGCTCACTCGTAAATAGTGGATGATTCCATCGAGGCAAACGGTTCATAATCATACTACCAAAAACCGTGGTAAGAGCTGAAAAAAGAATTGTTAACTCGAACATCACCGGAAAAAACGCAGGGAGCGTTGTTATACCAGCGGGCTTGTCTTGGACTATTGTAGGATAAATTTCAACTTGGGTTAAATATTGCAAAACAAAAGCCGTTGATACGCCCATTGTACCACCTACAAAAACGAACCAAGAAAGAGGTGATTTTGAGAGACCCATTGCTCCATCCATTCCATGAATAGGAAATGGTGAATGAACATCCCAACGAGTAAAACCGTCATCACGCAATTTTTCTGCAGCGTGATAAACATCACGAGCAGTCTGAAATTCAGCTATATAGCCGTGTACTCTAGTTAGTGTTTTCAGTTTTCTTGAATAATCTTTTATTGTTTATGTGGATTTATCCTTGTCATCATTTGTAGAGGAAACTTTCTTTTGAGTTGCCTTTTTAGACGACGCTTGTTTTTTCAAATGCATGAGGCGGTCACCTTCTGCATCATGAGTAAAGGTTTCAGGTGGCAAATAATGAGGGTCACTTTCTGGAAGGACTCCCTTAACTTCGAAAACCGCAATACATGGTAAAAATCTCAAAAATAAAAGGAACAATGCCATGAATAGACCGAAGGTTCCGACGAAAGTCCAAATCTCTACTCTGCTAGGGTGATAAAAGTCCCAAGCTCCAGGCATGAAATCCTGAGCAATTGAAGTTACAATAATAACAAATCTCTCAAACCACATACCCGCGTTAACACACATACAAACAGACATTACTACCCAAAGGTTGTGACGGCTCCACCTAAACCAAAAAACTTGTGGAGCTATGACATTACAAAAGAACATAGCCGCATATGCCCACCAATAGTATCCTGTGGTACGATTCACAAAAGCTGCCTGTTCATATTTATTTCCACCGTACCAGGCGATGAACAATTCCATTATGTAAGCGTAACCAACAATCGTTCCTGTAAGAAGAATGATTTTGGCCATATTATCTATGTGCTTTGCCGTGATAAGATCCTGTAAACCATAAATTTTTCTGCATGGAATCATAAGGGTTAATACCATAGCGAAACCACCAAAAATCGCACCAGCCACAAAGTAAGGTGGAAATATAGTTGTATGCCATCCTGGTACAACAGATGTGGCAAAATCGAAAGAGACCACAGAGTGCACTGACAAAACCAAAGGTGTTGAAAGCGCGGCAAGTAGTAAGTATGCCATTTCGTAGTGTCTCCACTGGCGATTCCCCCCTCTCCAACCAAGGGCAAAGAAACCATATGCTAATCGACTGATCTTTGTCTTTGCGCGATCTCTAAGAATTGCTAAATCGGGAACCAATCCAACAAACCAGAACATTAAGGAAACACTAAAATATGTGGAAACTGCAAAAACGTCCCAAAGCAATGGTGACTTAAAATTTTGCCATATTCCATTGGCATTGGGGACTGGAGCCAAGAACCATACCATCCAAAAGCGACCAACATGTAAAGCAGGATAGATACCAGCGCACATAACAGCAAAAATTGTCATTGCTTCTGCAGCCCTTGCGACTGCAGTTCTCCACTTTTGTCGAGTCAAAAACAGAATTGCAGATATCAAGGTTCCGGCATGACCAATACCAATCCAAAAAACAAAGTTTGTGATGGCCCAACCCCATCCTACAGGGTGATTATTCCCCCAAACCCCCACACCTGTTGAGACCAGGTATGCCAAACAGTATCCAAGCAATCCCATTAGCATTAATGAGGGAATAAATAAGTACCACCAAAGTGCAGGCTGACGATTTTCAACAATCCCGCAAATCTTGTTGGTAATCCAACTCATCGAACGATCATTAGTGACCAAAGGCTCTCTGGCGAGAACTGGTCTGGATGAATTGGATGGCGTAATTTCTGACATTTAGGATTATTAATGAAACTTTTTACTCACTGTACCCACCTGTTTCGCACCAGGCATTTTTTTGTTAGGATTCTTAATTCTGGCAAGGTATGTGGTCCTCTGTCTTAGACCTAAATATTTCAAACTTTCATAATTTCTAATAGATTTCTTGGCCTTATATACCCTTGAATTTTTGTCAGTTATGTCTCCAAAAATAATAGCGTCTGATGTACACGCTGCCTGACAAGCCACCTTTAAGGCGCCATCTGGAACTTTAACATTATCAGAATCCCTCGCTATTCTTCTTTGATTTATTTTTGCCTCTTGGATTCTCTGAACACAATAAGTGCACTTCTCCATAACGCCGCGCATCCTCACCGTAACATTAGGATTTTTTTGCAATTTTAGTGATGGGGGAACTCCAGTCTTGTCTTGGTCCGATAAAGGACCTTTATATAATTGGTCCAGAGGCCTTTTGTTATAATCAAAGAAATTAAAACGACGGGCCTTGAGAGGGCAGTTATTAGCACAATATCGTGTCCCAATACAACGATTATAGGCCATCGCATTAAGACCTTCCTCAGTATGTACTGTGGCGTTAACGGGGCAGACAGTTTCACATGGTGCAGCCTCGCACTGAGAGCAAGAGACCGGCAACGGCATAAATTGAGGATTCTCAAGTTCTTCGTCTACGGAATGATAGTGATCATGATCATCTTTTTCCATGTCTGGTGCAAAATATCTGTCCATCCTAAGCCAGTGCATTTCACGACCCACAATGACTTGGTCTTTTCCAACGATTGGGATATTATTTTCAGACTGACATGCAATATTACAGGCATTGCAGCCATTACAGACGTTGAGGTCAACTGTCATACCCCACTGTTGAACTTTGTCCTCGGAAAGCTTCTTTATATCCTGTCCCCTGTAAACCGCTTGGTTAGGGGGTATATGTGAATCCATGCCTCTCTGCTGAAATGAGCTGAGGTGTTCGTGTTCAGGATGATACTTGTTAGCCTTTTTTGCTTTTTTTTCTTCCTTGTAAAATTCTTCTTTCGTTCCGTCCCTAAACAGTGCTCTCCCCTCCATCAAGAAATGTTCCTGAGTTATGGCAATAGGATATTTTAAAGTCTTCAGTCCTGGCCTTAGTTCAACCTCCTCAGTCACCAATTCTACACTCTTGACCTTAGTAAAATATTTACTATTGCTATCCCTCAAGGGGTAAACATTAAAACCTGTGGTGTCGCCAGTGTCAGATTCGTAAGACCATATGGAATCACTTTGCGGGGTCCCTGCGATTGATCCAGCTCCACTCTGACCGTAACCTATTGATATACTGATTGAATCTCTGGCGTGACCATATGCTGGCAGCAAAGGGAAATAGCCATGTCTACCATCCTCCATAACCACTTTAATAAGGTGCGCTTTGTCCTCGATGATTAAATCCTTATTAGTCCAATCTAAACCTTTTGCCTTGGCCAATTTTTTAATCGTCGGAATTCCAACGAGCGCAGCATTATCCCATGTCAGACTTGTTATTGGATCAGGTATTTCTTGAAGCCAACCATTATTTATGTGACGCCCATCCCAAACTTTACTGTCAGTGGTAAAGACGATTTCAAAATTATCATTATCTGAATCCAAAGTAACCTCACTAATTATTTTTTTTGCAGCAGCGAAATTTGAATCAAATTCAAGAGCTTTGTATTGACTATCTTTGAGAAAACCATTTCTCAATGTGGTATTCCAAGTATTTTCAGCTTCATTTCCAGCAATCTCAGAGTGTGTTAATTTCACCGCAAGCTGAGACGGATCTTTACCTTTGGGTGGCTCATCGTTACTCACCAAGCGAACAAGAAATTCAACTTCTGAAACCCCATCAAATAGTGGAGCAATCATTGGTTGTATTACAGAATAAGTTCCATCAGACGACCTAACATCACTCCAACTTTCTAAAAAGTGGGCTCCAGGAACATGCCAGTCCGCAGATCTGGATGAGGCACAGAGATCACGAACACCTAAATGAATGATGGTATCAACCTTTTCTAGGATTTTTTCAAATTCAAGTTCTGCCGGAGCACTATAAACAGGATCACTTTCAGCACTAATGACTAAAGTTTTGATTTCACCCTTATTTATTGCTTTTGCAAGTTCATTAATTGTTGCTGATTCGGACACCGAACCCTCTAAAATTTGAACTGGGCCGTCAGGGTCAATGTTTCCAAGAGCTCCGTTGATTGCCAAACAAAGCAAATGAGCAGGTTGATCGTATCTGGTTCCAGCTACTACTAAACTTTTCCCTCTGTTTTCAAAAAGATCTTTTACGGCCTCATCTATCCAAGGAAGCCATTTATCATCAATTAATAGATTGGATTGTTTTTGATTTACCAATGATGTTAGATTCTCATCTCCAGTCAATTCAGATACTTTTTTGCCAATCTCAATAAGTAATGGCAAATGCTGACTCACAGCGAGTGGCATTCTATGATCGGCCATTCCCCCAGTGATTGTGTATTGATGCTCTACAGTGTAGAGTCTATTCATTGGTCCAACTTTTTCGTCTCCTGAAATCGACTCGACCTTCCTACCATTAGAAAACTCGCTTGTTGCCCCATCAGAGATTCGATCAACACCAAGGAAGTCACAACCAACCGTAAAGATTCTTTGTGCTTTGTCTAGCCTATATCTGGCCATTGCCCCATTCCCGAATAAAGTGACAGCTGCCTTATCCATTCCAGATCTACTAACCGCCTCATACTCATAAAAATCAGTCATGGGCATACTCTTATGTAGTTGCTTTGCAAGACGCTCAATCGTTGGAGAAGTATTGGAGCCATGAAGGAATGCGAGCCCCTCACCTTTGTTTTCTGACCATATTTTCTTACTTGAATCGATGAAATTCCAGAACTCTTCAGATTCAATAACTTTTGCGTTCTTACCTCTACCTTTTTTGTAGAATCTAGATCTTTCGGGATCATAGAAGTCCAGAATTGAGGCTATTGCGAAAGAATCTGCGCAACCAGAACTACCAGGGTGGAGAGGGTTACCCATTAAATGAATTGGTCTGCCCTCATGAACTTTTGCAATTATGGGTGTGGCTCCTCCAAGTCTGGGCATCGCTGTTGCATAGTAGACTGCTTTACCAGGAACCATCCATTCAACACTGTCTGCGTAAGGAAGTATTTTTGCCACAGGTCTCCTGCACCCAGACAATCCTATTCCTGCGAGTGCGGTGGATGCACCCATGTATTTCATGAAACTACGTCTTGATACAGAATTATCTCCCTCTTCTCTGTTAAACTCTGCGGCTCCTCTGGGAAATTCTCTTTCAAGCTTAGCGACAAATGATGGAGTGCTTTCTAGCTCACCTAGACTACGGAACATCCTCTTTCCCTTAAGAGGGTCTGTCGGGTGTTGCCAAATGTGTTTCACGTTTTTAGTCTTATTGAGTTAATTTTCTATCTGTGACATCCACTGCAATTATTTCCTGAGGGAGGTCTTATGTGCCAAAGATCTTTAAGCGTTGAACCTATTAATTCTTGAGTGAGTTTTTGCCCATCTTCTAAATTCGCAATCTCTCCGTGCTTATCCTCACCAAAACGGTCTGTGATGTAAGATTTAAAATCCTCCACGGCAAGATCCTCTGCCTTCCACTTGAGATTAAAAACTTCATCCAATGGTCTCAAATGTTTTTCGGGATTTTTGTGGCAATCCAAACACCAACTCATGCTGTGGGATTCTTCGTGATGAACTACTACCATTTCACCCACATCACCATGGCAACTTGCGCAGCTAACACCTCTATTTACGTGAGCAGAATGATCAAAATAAACATAATCAGGTGAACGATGTATTCTTACCCATTCAACAGGCTTACCATCATAATGCTCGTAGTTTTTATCAATTGCCTTTCTAATCGGCTCAAGTTTAGGACTGTCAGTTTTTACATTTTGATGGCAATTCCAACATGTTGATGCAGTTGGAACGTTTGCGTGACCTGAGTTTTCAACAAAAGAATGACAGTAACGACAGTCCATACCCAATTGACCAACATGCAATTTGTGATCATAAGGCACAGGCTGGTCAGGCTGATATCCAACTCTGGTGTACTTGGGAGTAAAGTAATAATTAACGGCAGCACTTACCCCGATGCCCAGTAAAATTAGAGCACCAATTATTTTCAGAGGGAGCGTGTTTGTCCAACGCGGGAAAGGATTGGCCATTTATGTATTATTCAGTATTTCTATAATAGCTTGTGAAAATTTTCACAAGCGAAATTTGTACAAATTTCACTTATTTTTTTTCGATTTCGAAGCAGTCCAAGATATTAACGATGTGTTAATTTTGGGACTTTTAGAAAAAGGAGCCAAAAAACCAGAATAACCCTATAAAAACAGGGAATTTACTAATTAAACATGAAATTCTAGATTCTCGAACGAAGAGCGGCATTTTTCATCACAGAATTTGCCATATTTCTCTTCACAAGACTCGCAAATAAAAACCTGATCATTGCACGGCTTCCAGGCACAATTTCGATATCTCGAACATGGCTCATCACAATAAATACAATTGGAAACTATTGTTGGATTACTAGAATTAACTTCGACTCCGATTCTTTGATCGAAAACGTAACATTCTCCTTCAAAATTTTTACCTTTAGTTTTGGAATCCTTTCCGTAATTGATAATACCCCCATCAAGTTGAGCAACGGATTTAAACCCTTCTTTTATTAAAAATCCTGACAATTTCTCACATCTTATTCCACCAGTGCAATAAGTGAGTATTCGTTTCTCCTTGGCATCAGAAAAATTATTTCTAATCCATTCAGGAAAGTCCCTAAAGTTATCGACTGGCGGGCAAACTGCACCCTTGAATTTACCCAAATCAGATTCGTATTTATTTCTACCATCAAAAACAATCACATCACCATTTTCCATTTCATCAAGAAATTCTTCAGGCGCTAACCTTTCTCCGGTACTGTTATTAGGATTAATATCTTCATCTTCTTCAAGATGTAATGAAACGATCTCGGGTCTAATTTTAACAGAAAGTTTTTTGAAAGCATGTTCTTCAGCAAGATCTATCTTAAATTGCATGCTATCATTACCGAGATCAGACAAAGTTTGGCTTCTATAGATTTCAGTTGCCCGCTTGTTACCTGAAACAGTTCCGTTTATTCCTTCGTGAGAAATAATTATTCTTCCCAAAATATCATTATCCTGACATAAACTTTTTTGCTTAGCAGCAAAACTTTCAGGATCATCAATTGTTACATATTGGTAATAAAGCAGTATCTCAAAATCCATAGTGCTAGCAGTTCATTTGGCACAATCAGTGCATAAGGTACTCCCTGGCAACGCTTCAAGCCTGTCAAAATTAATCTCATTATTGCATCCTTGGCAAATCCCAAAAGTGGGAAGTGAAATATTAACCAGTGCATTTTGTAGCCTTACTTCTTCATCTCTCAACCGTTCTAGGGCTGCCTCATTGACATTTTTATCTTGAAGAGCTTCAAGCCTTGTCAACCTACCTAACCCTTTGTCTGGCGAAATAGGCTTCGTTAGTTCCTCTAAATCAATAATACGTGAACCAACCTCTACAGAACGTTCCAAAATCTTCTCTCTAAGTTCTAATTTTTTAGATTCTTCCATTTGTGTTGAATCGTCGACCTAATTAAAAATAACTCAAGATCATAAAACCCTTACCATTAATGTGTTCATTGCAGTCTAATGCATGCATTCGCTTGCTCAATAACTAAGGCGTATTAATGTAATTACAAAATAATAAATGCTCCATTGGTTTAAAGACGGAAACTTTCCTTTATACCTGGCTCCCATGGCCGGAGTTACAGATAGAGTTTTTCGCTCGATCTGTAAACAACTTGGCGCAGATGTAATGGTGACAGAATTTGTATCCTCTGAGGGAATCATTAGGCGAGATGATCGCACTAGAAAATACACTGAATTTGATGATCAACAAAGACCTGTAGGAGTTCAATTATTTGGCGCTGACGGTGAAAAGATGTCCGAAGCTGCAAAGAAAATTATTGATTGGAAAGAGCCCGATTTCATTGACATCAATTTTGGATGTCCGGTGAATAAAGTTGTATCTAAAAATGGTGGTTCATCACTTCTTAGAGATTGTCCAGTTTTGGCTAAAGTTGCTTCTACAGTGGTTAAAGGCGTTGGGGATCAAGTTCCTGTAACAGGTAAAATACGCATAGGATGGGATTTTGACTCAATAAATGCCGTAGAAGTTTCAACAATCTTGGAAGAATCTGGAATGCAAGCCGTTTCCATTCATGGCAGAACCCGTTCACAACGTTATAGCGGTGAAGCTGACTGGAATGTTATCGATGAATGTTCCAAATCAATATCTATACCAGTTATCGGTAATGGTGACATATCTTCAGGCCTTGATGTCCAAGAAAAAATAGAAACTACCTCCGTTTCAGGAATCATGATAGGCCGTGCAGCAATGCAAAACCCATGGGTTTTTAGAGAAGCCAAACATTATTTAAAAACTGGCGAACAGCTGCCTCCAGTCGACCTGAATGAACGCTGGGAACTCATTGCAAAGCATTGCCGTGAGGCAATTAGTTGGGGAAGATATGGAAATGAAAAACAAACTCTAATGGCTATGAGATCCAGACTAATGGCTTATTCGAAGGGATTGCCTAGTGGCAAACGCTTAAGACAAAGAATGTCTCAAATAGTTTCAATCGATGAAATCAATGAAATAGCCGAAGAGCATATTAACTTTCACGCCCAAAACAAAAAAAGCTCAGAAACCTTGACTGTTGCTTAAATAATTAAATAAAAATCTAATTTAATGCCAATCGACCCCAACCTCATATTTTGGATTGTTTTTATCGCAGTCATCATAATTTTCCTTCTAGATCAAATTTCAGAATTTTTAAACTTAAAGGCGTTGGTCCCGAAAGTTCCTGAGGAATTCAGTAATGTATTTGACGACGAAAAATATACTCAATCACTAAAATACACTAAGGTTACTACAAAGTTTGGCTTCGCAGATGCAACTTTTAATTTAGTGGTATTTCTTCTCTTTTGGTTGTTGGGAGGATTTGGATGGTTAGATGGTATTGTCTCAAGTTTCAACTATGGCCCGGTTGCTTCTGGATTAATTTTCTTTGGCATTCTAATCTTTTCTTCGAGCATAATCGGGCTTCCTTTTGAACTTTATGAAACTTTCAAAATTGAGGCAGAATTCGGTTTTAACAATACAACTCTAAATACATTCATATCCGATAAAATAAAAGGTGTTTTGTTAGGCGCCATCATAGGCTTGCCAGTACTTTCATTAATTCTATGGCTCTTTGAAAATATTGACATGGCATGGCTCTGGGGATGGATATTCATTTCTTCTTTCTCATTGCTAATGGCTTATTTAGCACCAGCAGTAATACTACCAATGTTCAACAAGTTTGAACCTCTTGAGGACGGCGAACTTAAAACGGCAATAAACGAAATGTCCGAAAAGTGTAATTTTCCTCTTACTGAGTTGTCTGTAATGGATGGCTCTAAAAGATCAAAAAAATCAAATGCCTTTTTCACTGGTTTTGGTAAAAATAAAAAAATCGCTTTGTTTGATACTCTAATTGCTAATCACAGCACTAAAGAGTTGGTTGCCGTTCTTGCTCATGAAATAGGCCACTTTAAGAAAAAACATATTATTCAAACCTTGATAATTGGAATTGCACAAACTGGAATAATATTTTTTCTGCTTGGTTTCTTCATAAATAGCGAACCACTCTCAATGGCTTTTGGTGTTTCAGATCCAAAAGTTTATTGTTCCCTCATTTTTTTCACTCTTTTATTCAAACCAATAAGCAAAATACTTTCAGTGATAATGAATATTTTAAGTCGCAAAAATGAGTTCGAAGCAGACGAATTCGCAGCACATGTAACTGAAGACCCAAATTCATTGATAGCTGCACTTAAAAAGCTTTCCGCAGACAATTTATCAAATCTTACCCCTCACCCTTTCTATGTTTTTATGCATCATTCACACCCTTCTGTGAATGAACGGGTTAAGGCTCTTAGAGAAATTGAGTTGTTTAAATAATTTATTTTAATTGAAAAAAATTATAGGTTTGGCAAGGTACCTGCTTAGAATTTTTCAATCAGCAAAAAAATGTTAGAAAATGTAAAAAGAAAGGCGTGAAATGCCCGCCCAAACACTCAATCA
>CETE01006413.1_pt1 | contig 11274 bp, 8 predicted proteins | sample 531241 | NCBI WGS metagenome assembly CETE01 (sample SAMEA2622336, study PRJEB7988) | marine metagenome | biome: marine biome (ENVO:00000447); feature: deep chlorophyll maximum layer (ENVO:xxxxxxxx); material: "saline water (ENVO:00002010), including plankton (ENVO:xxxxxxxx)" | depth 30 m
GGTGTCCCAAAACGCAGGCTCCCGTTTCACCTGGCCGCTGGCATGCGACGCCTTAGAAGCCGCATAGGGCAATTATCTCTCATCGAAGGCATCCGAGAGGTTTTACCCCTCTTACGTGAACGCTCCAAAAATATGGGGATTCTCAGTTCGAATATTCCTGAGAACATCAACACCTTTCTCGAGGTTCACGGTATTCGGGACGAATTCTCCTTTATCAGCAGCATTGGAAAACTGAGGGGCAAGGCAAGGCACCTGCGTTCCATAGCTCGCAATTTGTCTCTTGCACCCGGGGAAATCACTTACGTCGGTGACGAAATTCGAGATCTTCGAGCAGCTCGCAAGGCGAAGGTCGAGGTCATCGCGGTCACTTGGGGATTAAATTCCCGGCAATCACTGTCCAAGGAAAACCCGACTTTCCTCATCGATCAGCCTTGTCAGCTTCTCGACATTGTCTCGCAATCAGATCTAGCCTCAAAGCGCCATCACTCTTAGTGTGATCCGGAAATGGGACCTCTGAAGAGTTCCCAGAGAGAAGACGACCACAATCGCTGTCCCATGAAAAATGAATCTTCCGACAATGTCCCTGACGAAAAAACCGGGCCCGACCCCGTCAATCAAACAGGACCCAGGACAAATCAAAATCTCATTGTGAGTCTCATTCTTGGAGGAATCGTGATTGCCCTTTCCTTACTGGCCTTGCAAGTCACCGACACTGGTTTTGGTGATGAAAAATCAGAAGTGGAGAAGCTCCGCGAGGAACTCAACGCCAAACGGCAGAGCATGAGATTTGTCGACGAGGCTACTGGTCCAACTGTGGAATCGCCTGCCCAGTTAGCTACCCGTCTTTCGACAGAATCCTCACAACTTGCCGCATTGGTGAGCCAGCTTCAGGCATCTGTGGAATCGCTGGGACGGGAGCTTCGAATGTCACAAACAACTGTTCGCTCTCTCAGCAGCCAATTAGCAAGCGCAACAAATGCGACAATTGACACTGATGACCTTCGAGGGCAGCTCACGGATGCCCTCTCAAGGGCCACTGCAGCGGAAAACCGCCTCATGCAGATGCAGAAAAAGTCTGCAGGTGCGCCCACCCAGGAGCAACTAGAGACCTTGCTCGCCGAGCGTGATCAATTGCGTTCCCTGGTCGCCCAACTCAAGAAGACAGAGGAGCCTCAGAAAAGTACCGAATAAGCATTCCGGGCCGGGGAGAACGTAAGGGCGATCTCCTCCTCAGGAACCAAGGTCCTGAACCCAGCATCTGAAAGCGCCAGAGATTACTCGTCCCCCTCCTCAATCTCCTCCATCAAGCGCTTCATCTCCTCTAGTCGACGACGCATCGCTTCGAACGGATCTGCTTCCGGTGTTCGAACTTCAGGCGGAGACATTTTTCCTGCATCGCCAAGCTGAACCTCAGGTGGTGCCGGTTTCGAGGCAAGGAGCTTCTTGATTGCAGAGGATGGAATGATGAATGTTTTGATTCTTCCAGCTCGCGCGATGGCAAGACCGACAACCCTTCCTTCCAGATCAACGACCGGAGCGCCACAGTCTTCCGGGGCTATCTGCATATCCGACTGCACCACACTCGAAAACCCATCCCTCACCTCACTATATCTATGTCCCCCCATGTTATTCATCTGCTCCATCCGGCTGTAAGGTATACGCGGGGCACGGGGTCTACCACCCAGCTCGACCTCAATTTCTCTCTCCTCTTCACCTCGCGCAAAACGAATCTTCACCTTCTGCCCCGGATCGAGACGTTGCAAAAGCGTGCTTAGCTCAAAGCTTCCATTCACTTTTTTCCCGGTCACCTCCAGAATAATGTCCGAGGCCATGAGTCCCGAGCGTTCAGCTCCCGTTCCCAGCTCAACGCGCCGTACGAGCACTCCTGGCCCTTTAAATTCCAGATCCATTGCGACACCGAGAAACGCTCGATCAGAGCTGCGGAGGCTCCGAGGCATGACGCTCACCACCCCCATTCCGGCAGCTTCTCCATCGGGGCGCGTGAGGCAGAGAAAGCTACCCGGTCGCAAATCTTTCTCTCCCGCAAAGACAACGGGGTCAACTTCCAGTCCCGCGACTTTGATCACAGCCAGATCCGCATCGGGATACACCCCGCTGACGACGGCCGGCAACCACTCACCTGCACCTGTCCGGCAGCTTAGACTTCGGAGGTCCCGGCTAACCTCACTCCATTTCGTGAGCACCGTTTCGGGCCCAACAATGGTCCCGTAGCTCACCCGTTTACGCCAGACTCTCACTTCCACTGTTCCTGCTGAGGCCGACTTCACGGACGGAACCAAAGCCCTGAAAATGTCCGCGGCCTGCTCATCGAGAAGGACCTGATTTTCAGGAGAGGATTCGAGATCCTGCGCCAAGGACTGCGTCCAGCAGGCAAGGAACATACATACTGTAAAATAACCGATCTTCATGGTCTTTGGCTCATACGCTTCGATCATTCCTCTTCAGGCATCACATCAGCCAGTCGAGCCAACTTGACCATGCAAGTCTTACGTTGCCCCTCGCGAGTGAAGATTAATTCAACCTCATTGCCTGGCTCATATTCCGAAAGTATCCCCTGCAACCCGCGCAAACTTTGCACTGGCTGACCATCAATGCTGACTACGACGTCGTCCTGCCGCATCCCTGCTACATCAGCAGGAGAATCGGGATAAACCTCCCCTAGGCGCACACCTTCCGCCACAGCTCCCGCCACATTGAAGCCGATCACCGGTCGGTCCGGGTTCATCAACGGATTCATTGTCAGCCTCCCCCATGTCTCTCCATTGATGAGTCTCTCCCAGTCGGTTCTAAAGTTCTGCACTCCCGTATGGTTATTCGCCGACAGACTGGCTCCAATCGATGAGTGAATGGCGATAACCTCCCCCTTGAGATTAAAAAGTGGCCCCCCTGAATCACCTCCAATCAGCGCACAATCACTCCCGATGAATCCAAGCGGATTCAGGGCGACAACCCGGCCAAACCTCACTGGAGGCGGACGCAACGCATCAAATCCTCCTGCATGGCCGAGTGATACCACAAAATTTCCAACTTCAACGCCTCTCGAGTCTCCCAATTCCACAAACGGCCACTCGACCTCTTCCGCCAACTTCACCATTGCCGAATCCTTCGACAAATTGGAGCCAAGAACCCGTCCCCTCGCCTGCTTACCATCAGAAAACACCACCGTGACTTCTTCCAAACCCTCCACAACATGTCCGGCGGTAAGGATCAGTCCGTTCCTTGAAATTATTACGCCACTACCGGAAGACTCGCTTGCCTCGGAAAAGAGCGAAACGGTTGCATGAAGGCCCCTCTCCGCCACGTCCTGCACCTTGTTCTGCAGCGTCCGCAACTGCTCCGCCCCAAAAGCCGGAACTTCAGCAGTAACCTCCGAAGAGGCGACCGCTGCCGACAGAATTAAAGCTGCCGCACCTCCAAAACTTGCTACTTTCATCGCTGTGAAATATGATCTTCAACCAGCAAGCGTCAATGCCGGTAGTTTTCGTCTAAACTGGTCAGCCAGATTCAAATCCCCAAGAAACTAGCTGGTTTTCTACTACGCACCATTGCCTCTCCGTTTTCGGGATGTCCAGCCGCAGACCAAGAAAAAAAGCAACACCTCGCCAGCGATCTCATTCGACGCGGCGGAAACCGCCCCGTAAGCGGAAGAAAAAAACCACTCGCTCTAGGGCTCGGTCCCGGAGAACAGGCACAAAGGGGAAGCGAAAAGCAGCAGGAGGACATAGCCCACTCTTCCTGCTCTTCTTCTGGCCCTACCTGATTATTAATCGATTAGTCAGGAACTGGCCCACCCTTCTTCGAATCCCTGCCAAGGGGATCTCCTACAGTGCTTGCATTGGGGCCACAGTCCTGATTCTTGGCGGACTGTCCTACTTTCTCAGATCTTTAAGATACGACATGAGCAAGGTAGCCGAAATGCCACAGCGCTCGATTATTTACGACAGGAACATGAAAGAACTCGGGCGCCTGCATGGAGCTCATCGTCAGGTGGTTGATCTGGCGCAGGTGTCCCCTCACTTTCGCAGGGCTCTTCTTGCCCGCGAAGACAAGAACTTTTACCAGCACCCCGGTGTAGATCCGCGAGGCGTAGCTCGTGCCATCGTTGAAAATATTAAACGAAAATCGTTTGCTCAGGGGGCCTCGACTCTCACGATGCAACTGGCGCGAAATGCTTTCGGCCTGTCAACCAGAGGGCCCAAGTGGCAGCAACTTGATCGAAAGTTTCTCGAGCTCGCCCTCGCCTTGCGAATTGAGGCGGCCTACGAAAAAGATGAGATCATGCAGCATTATATGAATCTTATCTTCTGGGGTGGTTCAATTCACGGGGTAGAAGCAGCTTCGAGGGCCTATTTAGAAAAATCCGCTAAGGCCCTTACTCTCTCCGAGGCCGCCATGTTGGCGGGAATCATCCGCGGCCCAAACGCATTTTCTCCCTTCGACGATATCGCCAATACTAAGAAGGAAAGAAACTCGACCCTGGATTCAATGGTCGCGAACAGCTTTATCACCGATCTCGAGTCCAAAGTCGCAAAGGCTGAACCCCTTCACATCCGTCCTGAAAATCGTCGCATCATAGAAGATAGCTACGCCATGGATGCGATCAGGCGGGATATTGAGCGCCACCTCGATAAGAAATATATCAAACAGGGAGGGCTGAAAATCATCACTACGATTGACAAGGACCTCCAAGAAGCCGCTGAGCGCCACTTGAACTCGAAGTTAAGTGAAATCGAAAGGCGTCCGGGTTACCGCCACAATACCCGTAGCAACTGGCAGTCCACTCCCCCCGGTCAACGAAAAGCCCCCGACTATCTTCAAGGGGCAATCGTGGTCGTCGAGAACCGCACTGGTGCGATCCGTTGTGTTGTAGGGGGACGAGATGCAGATGAATCAAAATTCAATCGTGCTATTCACGCCCGTCGCCAGATAGGGTCTGTCTTCAAGCCCTTTGTTTATCTGGCGGCATTCGACCAGGGGATGCGACCCGAATCCTATGTAGACGATTCAAGATTAAAGCCCGGTCAAATCCGATACGCACCTCGGGACTGGGACCCAAAGAACTCTGACGGCAAGTACTTAACCACTGTAACAGCTAAACAAGCCCTGATGGATTCGCGCAATACGTCCTCTGTACGCATTGGGAACTACGCGGGCATGGAAAGTGTTCGATCCGTCGCCCACCGCTCCTTCGCTACAACGATCCCCAGCAAGGCGTCATCTTATCTTGGCTCCTGGGAAGCTACACCCGAACAGGTTGCGAGCGCCTACACGATCTTTCCAAATGCGGGAACGCGTTACGGTCCTCATTTTGTAAGTAGAATTCTCGATGAGAACGGGAACGAACTCTGGGCCCACAAGCCACTAGGCTATCAGGCTATCGACAGAAAGGGTGCTGCGTGGACAACCTCATCCGTCCTTCAGGACACCACACGCTCGGGGACCGCTTCGAGCATGCGGCGGCAACTCGGATTTCAACGTCCGGCGGGAGGAAAGACGGGGACGACTGATGGATACCAGGATGCCTGGTTTGTAGGTTACTCCTCTGGCTTGACCTGCGCCGTTTGGGTCGGCCACGACCAACCCAAGCCAATCGTGGAAGGCGGCTATGGAGCAGACCTAGCCCTTCCGATATGGGTCAGGGTCATGAAGACTGCCGATCGTCTGGGGAGATATGAATTCAGCAAGTTCACGCCCCCGGTAGAACTAAAAACTGTCCGACTCTGTCGATCCTCGGGCAAACATGCGACTCCGGGATGTGAAAAGGCGAAGACCGCCTACGATGATTCCATCCCCATTGACCTCGAACCACACGCAACAGACTTCTGCCCGAAGCATCCTCTAAGGGCAATCCCTGTGAAATAAATACGTTCTTCCCGGAGTCGGGGACAATGCCCTCCTTAACTTGCCGCTCAGTGTCCGACAACTCATCAGCCCGGGAGCTTTCTTCAGCGACCGATGACGCAAGACCAGCGCAACACCTCGCCGGGACCCCTCATGAAGGGGCATCGATATCCAACGAAGAATCCATCGAAAGGACGAGTATTCAGAGCGATCCGTGTTGGAAGCCAGCCAAACGGAAATCCATTTTCCTCTGCAGGTTAGCTCCATGGGCGAGAAAGCTTCTTAAAGTGGGTATCAAGGCGGCAATGATTGGTATCCTGCTGGCTCTCAGTGTGGGCCTTTTCTATTACTTCAAATCGCTCAGTTACGATATTGGTGAAATCCAGAAGATGCCCGAACGCTCTGTCATTTTCGATATGGACGGAAAGGAACTGGCTACTCTTCACGGCGAAAACCGACGTCTTATTTCCCGGACGGAAATACCGGATTTCTTCGTATCAGCTCTTGAAGCGCGGGAAGACAAACGCTTTTTCAATCACGGTGGGGTAGATCTCCGGGGAGTCCTGAGGGCTGCCATCCGCAACGCTTCAGACATGTCCTTCACCCAGGGGGCTTCAACCCTGACAATGCAACTCGCCCGCAACAGCTTCAATCTGCGCGAAAAAAACCTGCACCGGAAACTCGTGGAAATTGCAATCGCTTTACGAATTGAAGCCTCTTACTCAAAGGATGAAATCCTGTCGGCCTACGTCAATAGGATCTACTTTGGCTCTGGCTGCCACGGTCTGGAGGAGGCTTCTCGGCGCTACTTCGGGGTGAGTGCAGCAGATCTCACACGCCGCCAGTGTGCACTTCTGGTAGGCATTATCCGGGCTCCTCATGCATGCTCGCCCTTGCGAGCGCCTGAAAAAGCCATCCTGCAACAGGATGAAGTGCTTGCCCGCATGGTTAGTGAGGGGATTCTCAGCCAGAAAGAAGCTTCAGGCATTCAATCGAGCGATCTCGGGCTGTCCCCTGCCGGAAGCTCGCCCGGAGGTAACCGGGCACTGCAGGCTGTCCGTCGGCACTTTGAGGAGCTCATCGACACAAGGGACATCCGCAATGGCGGCCTTCGCCTTCAGAGCACGATCAGAGCCGACATGCAAAATCTTCTCGAACAAGAGACAAAAGCCTTTCTTAAGGCGATTCCCGGATCCCCAGAAATTGCAGCCGTCTGTATTGACCCGAGAACTGGAGGAATCCGAGGCATTGTGGGAGGGCGCGCCAGCGGAAACACCTCCTTCAACCGAGCCCTTGACGCCAGGCGAGACCTCGGTGAAATTTTTTCACTTTTTGTATATGCTGCTGCCGCAGAAAGGGGAATTTCTCCAAGAAAAGGCCAACCCGTAACCCTTGGTCGCGAAATAGGCACAGAAGACCTTATCAGGCTCATGGAAAGGTTCGGATTCAAGGGCCCCTTTCTTGCAGGAGATGATTTATTCCGTGGTGGTTTGAGTGCCACTCCACTTGAAGTAGCAGCCGCAGCGGCCACCATGACAGCTGCTGGCCAAAAACCGCGGACCTACTTTCTCCGCCGACTACTCAATTCAGATGGAAATCAAATCCTTTCAATCGGGCCGTCGACCAGATCTGCGTTCGCCCCGACCTCGGTGAGAGCTGCTCTCGAAACCCAGTTTTCCGGTGACGTCCCACGATTCCTTCTTGGAGCCAGCCCCTCAAAAACTGATGCTTGGGCTGTCTGGCTCGGCTCTGAGCGAACTATCTGCCTCTGGGTCGGCCACGATACCCCAACCCGCCTTGACTCCCCCGATATACTCCTTTCAGCCCTCCAGAATTCCATCCAGCGCCTGGGAGCAGCTCGACCAAAACCACTTTCAGCCTCTCAAGCCAAACGATAACTCCATCACAGAGACCATGCAGGCCTTAAGATTTGACACCGCTGTTGAAAATATTCTCAAACGCGAAGACCGCTTTGAGGCGGGAGCCTATTTTCTTCTCAAGGACGCTCTGGATTTCACTCTGAAACGTACTCGAGAAGAGCACGGGGAGGAGCGCCATGTAAGCGGTGCGGAACTTATTCATGGATTCCGAGACCACGCTCTTGAGGAATTTGGACCAATGGCTCTGACACTGCTTCAGGAGTGGGGTGTCACGCAATGTTCTGATGTCGGAGACATGGTCTTCGAGCTCATTGAGGAAGGCATGTTCGGTAGACAGGACTCTGATACCCGCGAGGATTTCGCCAATCACTACGATTTCGCCGAGGCCTTTCTTAGCCCTTATCTCCCGAAGGCCACCGCTGCGGGTGGGCTTGAATCGGGTGAATCTGACGGAGACCGTAGTTCACCAGTCAGCCCCGCTCCGCGAGACGCGCCCTGAGGTCAGCTAGAAGTTGACCCCACGCAGGCAGCCGGGCCCCTGCCTTCTCGGCCCTGCTCAACGGCTCTGCCCAGATGGCTTGAAGTTCGACTTCACGACCCTCAAGATAATCGATCAGGCTCGAGGGACGGTATGCGCCCATCTGCTGAGTCGATACAACCTGCTCATCAATGATACTGGCAGGTATGCTCATCCCCAACGCAGTCGCTCCAGCTATCACCTCTCCCATGATTCTTCTCACCCGAGATTCACCCTCCGCACTCGCAAGCAGCTCTGCAGTGGTAACTCCACCCTCAGTGATACAGAGCCCGTTGAAAGCCACGTTCCAGATCAGTTTGATCCATTGAGCCTTCTGCAGATCCTCCACCGCTCTGCAGGGAATCTCAGCATCGGTAAAGAGGGATACCAGCCGCACAAGCCGTGCCGGCTCTGCATCGTTAAATTCGCCAATCGTAATCAATCCCTGCGCGATATGGTTTATCCTGTCAGGTGCCAGACGATTGATGCAGACAAAACAAAGCCCACCATAAACCCGGTCTCCTCCAAAAATTTCCGCGAGATATTCCGTAGTCCCAAGTCCATTTTGAAGAGTCAAGATCATCGTGCTTTCGTGTAGCAATGGGCGAATTACTTCACGGCATGAAGCATTTGAGGTAGTTTTCCACGCGAGGACGACGAGGTCCACCGGACCAATGTCTTCGGCCGCAGAGAAGGCCTGAACAGAGGGAAGATCAAGGTCGCCATCCGGGCTTTTAACAGTCAGCCCCTTTTCCTTGAGGATCGAATATCCGGAGCGCGCCAGAAACTTTACATCATGGCCAGCCGCCGATAGCCGGGCACCATAGTAGCAACCGACCGCACCTGATCCAACAATCGCGATCCGGTGCACAATCTCAGGAAACAAGCCCTTGCACCTCACCGAGGATCCGCTTGGCTGTCACAACTGTGTTGCGGTGCAATTTTGCTGTATACTCGGGCTGACGATTGTAGCCCCCTCCGTAGAGCATCGCGATTGGGATCCGGTTGCGGAGCATGGCCCCCAAGATTACTTCGTCTCGTCTCTGAATATCCTTCACCGTGAGCATCATCTCCCCGAACTGATCATTACGATGGTTGTCTGCCCCCGCAATCCAGATGACTAGGTCTGGTGAGAAGACATCCATCGCTGCAGCCAACGTTGAGAACAGCTGTTTCAGATACATCTCGCCCTCAACATACCGCACGGTCTCAACATCCATTGAACCCTTCACCTTGCGCGACGGGTCATTGCGTCCGACGTGAATCGAGTAGGTAAACACATTAGGATCGTTATCGAGCAGGCTGTTTGTCCCATTTCCCTGATGGGCATCAGTGTCGATCACCATGACCTTGATCCCGGGTCTCTTGACTTGGAGGCTGCGAATCGCAACCGCGATGTCATTGAACACGCAGTAGCCCTCTCCGTGCTCCCGGAACGCATGGTGCGTTCCTCCAGCGAGCACCACTGCAGCGCCGTCCTGGAGAGCGGCTTCACATGCAAGCCGGGTTGCCTCGACTTCAAGAGCGCTGCGAGTGTAGAGCTGGGGCGTTAGGGGAAACCCAAGCCGGATTTGTTCTTTCCGATCCAGCTGGCCCGCATAGATTTTTTGCAGATAGGCCGGAGTATGGGCCCGCTCCAGAACGTGAGTAGCAGCTGGACGCACCTCCACGATATCTTCTGGCCTCACAGTACCACGCTCGAGAAGCATCTCCTTCGAAATGCGAAACTTGTGCATGGGATAGGGGTGATCTGACGGAAGATCGAGGTAGAACTCCGGAGAATAGAAGCAGCGCATTGAATAACCCATAACTGTCAGCAGATGTTGATAGTCTGACAAAAATAGCTCGTCGTGGCAATACTTAGGATTTCTTAAATATTGCAGCCCGAACAAAAAACGGCGGCTTTTGTGGGGTTTTTTGCCTTCTTCCTGTTATTTGCCGACCCTAGCGGACTTTGTGAAAAATTTCACAAAGTCCTTGCGCGATTGGGCTCTTTGGGGCCTTATTCTTATGACTCCCGTCAATGAGCGAGACCTCTCCCACAACGATTTACGAGGTTCCCGATGCCGCCGCCACAGCAGCGCAGGCTGCCACAGACTATCAGTCCGGCACCGAAGACCTTCTGGGCGAGAAGATGGTGCTGAATATGGGACCCTCTCACCCGGCCACGCACGGCGTTCTTCGCCTCATCCTGGAGCTGGACGGTGAAGTTGTCACAAGGGCCGAACCAGACATTGGCTTCCTCCACCGGGGTGATGAAAAAATCGCCGAGAACATGCACTACAACCAGTTTGTCCCCTACACGGACCGTCTGGATTACCTCGCGCCTCTGGCCAACAATGTGGCCTACGCGTGTGCGGTGGAAAAGTTGATGGGATGGGAGCTCCCACCCCGGGGACAGGCAATCCGGGTTCTCGCCTGCGAGCTTGCCCGGATCTCCTCTCATCTCCTCGGCGTCGGTGTCTACGCGATGGATGTTGGAGCAATGACCGTCTTTCTCTACACTTTCACTGAAAGGGAAAAGATCTACAACCTGTCCGAGCAGCTCACCGGAGCCCGCTTCACCACTTCCTACACACGGGTTGGTGGGCAGATTCGCGATCTCCCTGAAGGCTTCACCAACAACGTCCGCAAGTTTCTGGAAGAATGCGAAAAAACGGTGGATGAAGTAGACCGGCTTCTCACTAGGAACAAGATTTTCCTGATCCGCACGAAAGACGTGGGTATCATATCCGCTGAGACTGCCATCTCCTATGGTCTGACAGGACCGAACCTTCGCGCATCGGGCCCCAGCCGTGACCTGAGGAAAGACCGCCCTTACCTCGGTTATGAGCACTACGATTTTGATGTGCCCGTCGGAGAGCTGGGGGATTGCTATGACCGCTATCTCGTACGGATGGAAGAGTTGCGACAGTCCATCTCCATCGTGAGACAGGTTCTCGACTCTCTACCAGATGGCCCGGTCAATGTGGCAGACACTAAGAGCAGTCTTCCCGAAAAGGAAAAAGTCATGAT
>CETE01027040.1_pt1 | contig 11210 bp, 5 predicted proteins | sample 531241 | NCBI WGS metagenome assembly CETE01 (sample SAMEA2622336, study PRJEB7988) | marine metagenome | biome: marine biome (ENVO:00000447); feature: deep chlorophyll maximum layer (ENVO:xxxxxxxx); material: "saline water (ENVO:00002010), including plankton (ENVO:xxxxxxxx)" | depth 30 m
CGTTCCTTGGCGGATTGCATGCGGCCGATTTGCTCCTCCAACAACCCCAGGTTGTTCAACGTGATGGCATCCTCCGGATCGAGCTCGACGGCTTTCTCGTAATCGGCGATGGCGCCCTGAATGTCCCGCAGGGCTTGTTTCATCCATCCGCGCGCCGCGTACCGGTAGCCGTATTGAGGCTGCAGGTTGATGGCTCTGTCCAACAGCTCCAGGCTCTCGTGTGCTCGGTTGTTGTGAAAGAGTGCGACCGCTCGGTCGTTCAAAAAGTCCGGGTCGAGTCCCCAATCGGGGTTTTCGCGTTCCGCCTCATCAAAACCGACCAACGCGCTTTGCCATTGGCCCGCTTCAGCGGAGGCCCGCGCTTGGTGCACGAGTAAGTGGCCTTTCGGAGAAGCGGGTTGACGATGGGAATTGGACATGGTGCAGTGCAAATCGGGCTGTTCAAAAATACAACGCCCCGGGGGCCGCTTTGTTTCGTACGTCCTCCGAAATTGCAGGTGAAAGATGAGCATGGATTTCCCCCAATTTCGGAAGCTGGAAGGCGCCCCCAACCTCTACATCATCGAGGGCCCAAAGCACGTCACGGAGTGGCAGCCGATGGGAGATGGCAAATGGGTGGTGCACCAGCATTACGCATCCGATTACCCGCGCTACCAGTGGGTCACTGAACTGCTGCAGGGCGATGACCCTGTTCGCGCCTTGACTGCCGACGCATGGGAGGCGTTGTACAGTGAACGGTCTGAAGCATCGGCGGAGCTTGCACCGGGCCGGATGCCTTGGCCACCGATGCGTTCCCCTTGGCAAGAGAAAGCGGCGGTGGGCCCGCTGACGACGTTTGGAGCGGCTGCGCATGCACAATGCTTGGCCGAAGTGGCCAGCGACGCCGATGTCCGCTGGGCGCTGGAAGATCGCGGGGAGTTGCCGTTGATGGTGCTCGGCGGAGGTTCCAACGTACTCATGCACCGGGATTGGACGGGGCGCATGCTGCACATGAACATCCGGGGCGTTCAGAAAATCGCCGACGACGGCGATGCCGTGGAAGTGGTGGTGGGTGCGGGCGAGTCCTGGCACGCGTGGGTGATGCACGCGTTGGATGCCGGGTGGAACGGCTTGGAAAACCTCGCCTTGATTCCGGGTTCTGTCGGCGCCTCGCCGATGCAAAACATCGGCGCGTACGGCGTGGAAGTGAAGGACCGATTTGCGTGGTTGGAAGCCATCCACCGCGAAACTGGCGCCTTGGAGCGTTTCGATGCCGAACGGTGCGCTTTTGGCTACCGCGACAGCGTCTTCAAACAAGCGGAAAAAGACAAGTGGGTCATCGTGCGGGTGGCTTTCCGATTGCAGCGATCGGCCGCGTTGAATACGCACTACGGCGCCATTCAGGCTGAGCTTCAAACCCGCGGTTGGGATGCAGGGACAACCCATCTCCAAGTGGCCGAAGCGGTGATGGCCATCCGCCAATCGAAGCTGCCTGACCCGCGTGAGATTGGAAACGCCGGAAGTTTTTTCAAAAACCCCGTGGTATCAAAAGAGGCCTTCGAACGCATTCAACGTGAGCACCCGGAGGTGGCGCATTATCCAGCCCCGGACGGCAAGGTGAAACTCGCTGCGGGGTGGTTGATCGACCGAGCGGGCTGGAAAGGCCACCGCCGCGGGGCGTGTGGCGTGCACGACCGACAGGCCTTGGTGCTCGTCAACCACGGCGGCGCGACCGGTGCTGAAGTCTGGGCGCTGGCGTTGGACATCGTGGCGGACGTCGAAAGCAAGTACGGCGTCCGATTGGAACCCGAGGTCAATCAGGTAGGCCTATAAACACACACACCCAACCCCTGGGTAGGAGTTGGGTGGGCATTTGCTATTCCGATCCGCTTAACTATCAGAATATGGGGCAAGGCAGGTAACGGGGCGACTGGGGCCGCTTGCGCTGCTGCGTTTGCCAAGTGTATGAGAGCACAATCTCGTGGCTTCCACCGGTGGTGGACAGGCCCAACGTGCTCAAGGTGATGTCGTAGCTGTAGCCGACTTTCCAGTTGTCCTGGCCGTAGCCGACAATCGCACTGACGGCGTCGACGTCTGCTCCGCCTTCGATGGTGTGGCCAAAGGGCAGTCCCTGGTACCACAGGCCGAAGCTCAACGGCTTGGTGTCGTAGTAGATGCCCAAGTCGAGCTGGTCGAATTCCCCTTGCGCCATGTAGTTGAACGCTACGATGAGGTCACCGTGGTGCTTGTTGCGCATGTAGTCCATGATGGGCATGCGCCATCCGCCGTGAACGGAAGTTTTGATGTCCATCGGATCGATGTACGTCGCGTTCAAGCTTTCGTTTGGATTGTTCAAGTGATCGAATGAACACCCCAACCACGTGTACTTTCCAGTCAAAAGGAAACCAGTCGCGAAATCGAAGTAATGGCGAGATACGTTCGGACGGTCTTCGATGGTGCTCACTTCGGGACCGCGGATGAGCTGATCACCAAAGGTCAATTGCGAGATATCGACCGAGCGGTTGGCCAAGGCAGCCTGCAAGGCCGGGCGCAAGCGCCAGCCGTTGCCCAATGGAATCTCGTAGGCATACTGTCCGGCAATCCGCGTGGTACTCAGTCCACCAGCACCGGCTTCTTCTTGGCTCATCAAGATGCCAAAGCCGCTGTTCAAGTTGCGGTTGTACCAGTCGGCGGCGACGTGCCATCCGACGTACGCTCCGGGCATGGCCGCCCACTGGTTGCGGTAGACCGTTGCCAAACGTGCATCATCGAGGGAACCGGCGAAGGCAGGATTGACGCTTGTTGGAATTGCGTTGTACTGCGTGTACCGCAGGTCCTGGCTCCACGCTTGCCCGAAGGATAAGCCCAAGCCGAGGATGAGTGTGCAAATCGCTTTCATAGCTGTGGTGATATTCAAGTGCTTCATGTCGGTTTATTTGATGAGGGTTACATCCCCTGCTTGAGTGGTACGGTAACCACTGCTGAAGGTTGCGGTTGCCTTCCACGCATATACGTCCTGGCGAACGATGCGGCCTTGGAAGTATCCGTCCCAGCCGATGTAAGGATCGGTCGAGCGGAAGATCAATTCTCCCCATTTGTTGAAGATGATCAACTCATAGTCCACGATGCCCATGTGGTGGGGGTGGAAGACGTCGTTGTCCAACGCATTGGGGTCGTAGTAACCGCCGTTCGAGCCGCCCGTGTTGGGGGTGAACGCCGTTGGGAATTCCATGAATCCGCCGACCGTAGCCTCAACAGCGTGCTCCAACGTGTAAGTGGTGGGGCAGTTGAAGCTGTTGTTTGCGGTCAAACTGACGGTGTAGATGCCCGGCTCCGTGTAGAAGTGTACCGGATCTTTTTCAGTGCTGAACTGGCCATCGCCGAAGTCCCAGAAGAACTCCGTTGCGTCCATTTCAGACAAGTTGACAAAGTCGACCGGCTGGTCCGGTATGATAACCTCGGTTGGGCTGTTCACAAAGGCAGCAGAGGCCGATGGGAATACTTCAACGGCGCCGTACTGGATGACTTGGTCCTCCTGGCCTTCATAGCCAATTACGGTCAAGGAGACGTTGTACACACCGGGGCGGGTGAAGACGTGGGTTGGGGATTCTTCTGAGGTCATAACATCGTCGTCAAAATCCCAGATGTACTGCGCTCCGTGGATGGAGTGGTTGTCGAAGTCCACGGCCAATGGCGCACATCCGCTGCCACTTCCTGTGAAGCTGGCCACCGGGTTGGGTGACAAGATGGTGATCACCTCCGTGTGCGCATCGGCACAGAATCCGTTGTCAACCAACAAAGTCACATTGTACGTGCCCCACGAGTTGTAGGTGTGGAAAATCGGCTGATCGGAAGCCAACTCGGCGCCATCTCCAAAGCTCCAGTGCTGGATGGCACTTGAAGAAGCCGTGCTCGAGTTGGTGATGCCAACCGTCGTGTTCGGGTACGTCTGGATGGCAGGGCTAACGGTAAATTCAGCAGTAGGGGCAGCGTACACCTCGACGCCTACGGCGGTGGTGTCTGCGCATCCGTATGCACTCATAGCGATGAGCTCAACTTCATACGTCAAATCTTCACCGGTTGCGTTCACGAACGTGTGGGTGGGGTTCACCTCGTTTGAAGGAGCCGATCCGTCGTTGAAGTTCCAGATGAACGAAGCTGCACCTTCCGATTGGTTGATGATGTTGGCTTCCACAGGTGTGCAACCTTGCGCTACCACGTCGAACTGAGCGTTTAAGTGAGGACCAACTTCTACGTTAACGGCATCAGTTGAAGTGCAACCGTGTACGCTGCTGACGGTAATCTCGGTGGTGTAAACCACAAGTTCATCGGTGGGGTTGAAGAATGTCTTCGTGTGCACGGAATCTGCAATGGCACTGTATTCACCGTTGCCGTAAGACCAATCGGTAGCCGTGTGACCGGCGCTGGCATTTTCGAACGTGACGTCAACGGGGTAACAGCCTTCGGCTTCCACAACCGTCAATGCCGCTTCGGGTTGACCCCACACTTCGATTACCTGAACTGTGGTGTCTGCGCAACCCGCAGCATTAACTGCCACGAGGGCCACATTGTACTGTACATCTTCGGTGCCCAACGCCTCAAACGTGTGTGCCGGATTCAAGGCATCCGAAGTCGTGCCGTCGCCGAAGTTCCAGGTCGTTGAAGCCGTGGCTTGAATCGACGTGTTGTTGAAGGCCACTACCATTGGTGTGCACGTACTCGCGGGCAAATCAAAGTTTGCTGTGACTTGCGGGTGAACGGTGTGCTCAATGGCCATGGCAGCCGAGCAACCTTGATCCGTAGAAGCCGTCAACAGCAGGGTCGATGTGGCATCCGTTGCAGAAGGATTCACCGAATTGAAAGACAGTTCAGAAGCGAGATCCAGTCCCATACCGTTCATGGTCAGGGTGATGTTGTCTGCGTATTGGGCGTCGTGAAAAACATTCCAAGTATCGCCCGAGCACGTTGCATCAGAGGATGCACTCAAGTTCACCGTCGGTGTGGGGTTGACCGTCACCTCGAAGGCGGCGGTTCCAGCACATCCGTATTCGGATACAGCTTCGATTTCAATGGTGTGCGCCGTAGCGGTTCCTTCGGCACCTTCCAGTGCGAACGTTGCTTCGTTGCCAGAGGCTACAGCTACTCCGTCCAGTGTCCACGCAATTGTAGTGGCGTCCGAGCCGGTGTATTCAATTACGGTCTCAAACGGAGCACATCCAACGGATTCCCCTGTCCAAGTAGCATTGACCGCGGGCAGAACAGTAACCGTCTTGGTCACCGTATCTGTGCAACCCAATGCGTGGGTCGCAGTGAGGGTCAACGTGTAGTCCATTGGTTCCTCTTCACCAGCGTAGGTGTAGACGTGTGTGCCGGCTGCAGCTAGTTCCACCGCATCACCATTGCCGTAGGTCCAGTTGTAGGCGTCCGCCAATTGGCTGTCATTCGAAATTTCAATATTGAGTGGAGCGCACCCGACTTCTTCGTCCATGGTGAAAATCGCTTGCGGTTGTGGCTTGATGTACACCGTCGCTGATCCCGAGCCGACGCAACCGTTGGTGGTGGCGGCTTCAAAGGAAACGGTTGCTTCCATCAATTCATCTCCTGTGTTCTCCCACGTGTGGGTTGGAGTTTGACCGGCACCTGTCGTGCCATCGCCAAAGTTCCAGGTCAAGTTTTCTGCGCCTGGGATTGCAGGCAGGGTCAACTGCAGCGGCGAGCAAACCGTATCTGATGCCAAGCTCAAGCTGAAGGCAGCCGCAGGGTGAACTGTTACTTCTCGAGTGGTGACGTCTGAACAACCCAAGTCGTCGTGTGCAGTCAAGGTAACGGCGAACGTCGTGGTCGCACCGTTGGCCGCGAATGCATGTGTGGGGTGTTCTTCGTGGCCCGTGGTGCCGTCCCCGAAGTCCCAGTCGTACGAATCCGCGAGGACACTGTAGTTGTTGAATTGGCTCACCAAGGGATCGCATCCTTCGTCATTGGCCACCATGAAGTTGGCCACAGGCTGCGGCTTGATGTTGACGGTGGCCTGTGAAGTGCCCGCACAACCATCGGCGGTCTCAGCTTCCAGGGTCACGGTCGCGGTCATCAATCCTGTTGAAGCGTTGAACCAAGTGTGGGTAGGCGTGGCCTCGTTGGACGTTGTGCCGTCGCCGAAGTTCCATGTAACGTTCTGCGCACCGGCGATCTCGGGCATGGTCAATTCCAAAGGCGAGCATACCGAGTCAGTGCTGAGGTTCAATGCGTATTCCGCTGCTGCGAACACGTCAACTGTAGCGGTGGCAACGTCAGCACATCCCAAGGGGTGTGTAGCTGTCAAGGTTACATCAAATGCCGTGTTGCTGTCAATTCCGTCGAAGGTGTGGTTGACGAATGAACCGGTCGCACTGGTGCCGTCACCGAAGTTCCAGCTCAAGTCTGTACCTGCAGTGCTGGTGCTCGTGAACGCTGCGTCCAACGGCTCACAGCCACTCAAAGCATCTGCGTTGAAAGCAGCCGTTGGCTGGGGCTTGACAGTAATCAAATCAACGGCCAAGCCGGCACATCCGTGCTCCGTTTCACCGGTAACACTGACGATGTAGTTGTCGAGACCGCCAGTGGCGTTTTCCCACGCGTGATCGGGTGTGGCCTCGTTGGACGTTGTGCCGTCGCCGAAGTCCCACGCTACGTTTTGAGCGCCAGCGATGACCGGCAAGGTCATTTCAAGGGGAGAGCAAGCGGTTTCAACACCGAGATCCAAGGTGAAATCTGCGGCGGGGAATACCGTAACGGTCAACGTATCGGTATCGGTGCAGCCCAGGTCGTCGTACGCCGTCAAGGTGATATCGTACGTCTGAACAGTGCCGTCCGTGTAGAATGCCTGCGATGCTGTCGGGCCATCGTCGGTGATTCCGTTGCCGAAATCCCAAACGTATGAGTCTGCATCGCTGGAGATGTTTTCGAAGTTTGCGGCCAGCGGCTCACATCCTTCCAACGCGTCAGCACTGAATTCAGCCACGGGCTGGGGTCGAACGTAAACCGTCTCAGTGTGCGAGTCCACGCAACCGAATACGGACACCCCTGTGAACGTGATGGAAGTGCCCATCAGTCCGCCGTTGGTGTTTTCCAACAGAATGCTCGGAGCTTGTTCGTCTGACGTGTTGCCGTCACCAAAGTTCCACGTGAAGGAGTTTACGCCTTCCATCATCGGCATGGTCAACTCCAAAGGCGAGCAGGCCGTATCGTTCGGAAGATCAAACGTAAAGTCTGCTTCCGGGTAGACTTGAATGGTTGTCGCTGTGGTATCGTTGCATCCTTCCACCGAGTGTGCAACCAACTCAACCGTCTGGCTTTCGATGGCGTTGTTGATGTTCTCCAACGTGCCGGTCCAATCAGCGCTGGACGTGACGAAGTTGCCGTTGGCGTACCATTCGTATGCGATTGCTCCCTCTGAAAGGTTGGCAATGGGCAACGTGTAAGGAGCACATCCGGCATTGGCCGCAGGATCAATCTGCGCAATGGCGCGTGGGAAGGCTTCAACGGTGATGTCATCCGTAGCCGAGCAGCCCTGTGCAGAGGTCACGGTGACCGTAGCGGTGTGCACGCTGGCATCGCCAATGGCGGTTTCGAGCGTTGCATCGACCGACGCTCCATTGAAAGCGTTTCCGTCGATTTCCCAGGCAAATGTCGAGGCCAAAGAAGCGTCCGCGTTGAACGCTACTTCCAGCGGTGAACACCCGCTCAAGATGTCTGCTTGGGCTTCGACCGTTGGGTTGGGGTTGATGCCGACAAACTGGGAAGTCGACGCGGTGCACTCGGGAGTGGTAACCGTCAAGCTCACGTTGTAGTCTCCTGTAAAGGCGTAGTCGTGAGAAGGGTTCGATTCGTAGCTGACGCTGCCGTCACCAAACTGCCAGTACCATCCGGTAATGTTGGTGTTGATGCCGGCGATCGATTCGTCCGAGAAGGAAGTGGTTTCACCGAAGCAAACGCCATCGAATGCGAAATCTGCTTCCGGCTGAGGATGCACCGTAACGAACTGCTGTGCCGTTGACTGGCAACCGTTGATGCCGGTAACCGCGACTGAAATCGGATGGTTGCCGGGCGAGTTGAATGTGATGGGATCGAGTTGTGTGCCTACCTGGAAAGATGGAGAAGGCATGAACGACCACACGTACAAGTACGAGTCGGCTGCGCTCACATCGCCGGTTACGGTCACTTCACCGCACCCGTCGTTGGCCGAGAGGTTCATACTGACCTCGGGACGTGGCAACACGGTGATCTCAAGGCTCGACGTGTCCGCACACGCTCCATTGGTGCCCGGGAACTGAATCACACTCTGCACCGTGTAGTCTCCAGGGTTGGAGAACGTGAAGCTCACGTGACCGGTTGAGGTGTTCAAGAAATTCGGGTTGACACCAAAGTTCCAAGCATACTGCACACCAGTAGCTTCTTGGTGAAACTGCACCGATGTTCCTTCGCAGACGCTTACCTCGCTGCTCCAAAAGTCACTGACCGGAGCGCTGGCGAAGTAGTGCCCTTCGATGGAACACGATCCGTCGGCTTCAGCCAACGTCACCGTGTAGCTCGAAGCGTCACCGGCGTACGTGTGCGTCACCGGCGCATCGCCAGGGTTGAACGCACCGATGGCTTCGGTGGCGCTGCCGTCACCCCAATCGATCACCAAGTCCGCCCACGACGTGGACGTCTCGATGCTCAACGGAGCGCCAGCGGCACTGCAGTTGTACCATGTGGGATTAGATGTTGCAATTCCTTCGTTATCAATGACTTCCTGACACTGAGCGAAGAGGAAATTGGGCGCAATGGCACCCAAAAACAATGCAATGGATATGATATATAAGCGGATCATACCCGGCTTTTACGGGAGTTTTCCGCAGAGGTTGCACTTCGGGTTGCTTATTTATCATTCGTTTACCTCGTCGAGGATGGATTGGACCACCGAAGAAACGGCCGGGCACAGGTGTGCGTTCTGCTCGGTAATGCCCAAAATCTCCCGCATGTTCTTGCGATCGGTGTGCGGAAATCCCCGGCAGGCCTGCGGCCGTTCGCTGTAAATCTTGCAGGCATTTGTCTCCTCCTCTAGGAACGCGCATGGGGCCGACTGCAGAATCCAATCGCCGTCTTCGTCGCGTTGCACGTACCGGCTTGAAAAGTCAGCAACCCTCATGCCGAGGTGCTTGGCGATGCGAACGATGTCACGCTCTTTGAAGATGGGACTCGTGGTTTTGCAGCAATTGGCGCAAGTGAGGCAATCGATGCGGGTGAAAGCGGCTTCGTGTCCGCTGTGAAATTGCGCGTCGAGGTCCTTCGGGGCTTTGCGCCGCCACCCTGCGAACAGGCGTTGGATGGCCTTGCGGTTGCGCGCAGACCAGAGCAATTGCCGTTTGTGTTCGTCCTTCAATGCGGGTCTTGGAATGCCGGATTGGTCGTAAAGGACGTATCCGTTAACGTGTGCAGGAAGGCCGTCAATTGCGCTTTTTGCAAGGAACTCAGCTGAAGCCCTCCGGTGCTGTACTTCATGAACGGGTCAACGGTGGTCGAGGGGACTCCGCCCGAGTTGTAGTGGTCGATGACCTCCTCCAGCGTTTGGAAACGGCCGTCGTGCATGTAGGGACCGGTGAGCGCAATGTTGCGAAGCGTGGGTGTTTTGAATTTGCCCGAATCGAGTGGGTTGCCCGTGACCCCTGCGTGGCCGGGGTCGGCTGCGAACGTGCTGTCCAACCCGTTGTTGCGGAACAGGTAATCGCTGAATTGCAGGCCTGCCTCCCCGTGGCAGTGGAAACAATCGCCCCCAAACTCGCCGCCAGGTGTGGTTTCCGGGTCGCCGCCCTCGCGGAGGAAGATCTCGTACCCCGCAAATTCCGCGTCGGTCAAGAACGTCTCGCCGCGCCGCCACTGGTCAAATTTGGAATTGGCGGAAACCATGGTGCGCAGAAATTGTGCAATGGCTTGCGTGGTGCGTTCGGGCGTGATTACGTCATCGCCAAAGGCCACGGCGAACCGTGCTGTGTAGTCCTCCGAATTTTGAAGGCGCTCCACCGCTTCGCTCCACGGCAAGGCCATTTCATCGGGATGCGACACCGGCTCGAGAATCTGTTCTTCGAGCGTGACGGCTCGCCCGTCCCAAAAAAAGGTGGGCGACCAGCCGATGTTGATGATGGCCATGGCATTGCGGATGCCCTGGGCACCGGTGATGCCGGTGCTGTAGGGATTGGGATCCGAGAACCCGGCCGATGGGAGGTGGCAGGAACCACAGCTCATGGAGCCGTCTGCGGACAAATCCTTTTCCCAGAAGAGCAGCCGCCCCAATTCGATGCCTTCCACCGTGAGCGGATTGTCTTCGGGGATGTCCATCGGAGGGAAAAACGGCGGAATCTCAAGGGTGTATGGCGTGGCTGCAGGCGAACAGTCCGGCGTAGCGCAGGGCAGCACGTCATCTTGGCAGCGCTCACATCCAGTCAAAACCAGCACGGCCAACGCATAAAGGCCCATTCGCATGTGCCCTGCCGCCGTCATTCCACGTTGATTTTCCAGGCGTCCACGAGCAAATCCATCATGCGGCCGCCCAAGCTGTCTCCCTGCGCATTGTGCGTTACCGGATCTACTGCCAAATCGATGGCGTCTCCTGCGCCGATCAGCGCCTTCGCTGCATCGAGGGTGAGCGTGAGGTTCGCGGTTTCTTCAGCAGCTACAACAAGCGGTTCGGGCAATTCCAGCGTCACCGTCCGGTAGCTGGCGTCGGTTCCGCAGTGGTAGGAAACCGGTTCGAGTAATTGCGTGCCGGTTTCGAGGGCAAATTTTCCTTCGTACTTGACAAAAATGTACCCGGACGACCACGTCCAGAACATGCCGGCGGAACCGATGACACTGAGCGGATGGCTGTTGGGGTAGGATGCCGGATCAATGTCGGTGTTGATTTCTGGGGGGAGGCCCATGCCAAAACGCACGGCATCGTAGGTGCCGGCTTCTAACGTACTCGTGATGCGCTGCGCATGCACGCTGAAATCAATCAGGCTCACGTCTGCTCCTTCGGTCCATTCGCCCTCGCTGCGGAAAGCAACCGGCGCGATGTAGAGCTGCAAGTTGTCCAAGCGCACTGGGTAGCCGTTGTGGTCGGTCGCGACCTGCTCCAAGGTGTACGCCTCGTCGCCCCATGTCAACTCCAAATTCATCTGCGCTGTTCCAGGCGCGGCGACTGGCGGCTCAGGGTTGCACCGATCGCAGCCGGTGAG
>CETE01116803.1_pt1 | contig 11209 bp, 8 predicted proteins | sample 531241 | NCBI WGS metagenome assembly CETE01 (sample SAMEA2622336, study PRJEB7988) | marine metagenome | biome: marine biome (ENVO:00000447); feature: deep chlorophyll maximum layer (ENVO:xxxxxxxx); material: "saline water (ENVO:00002010), including plankton (ENVO:xxxxxxxx)" | depth 30 m
GAGGTGTTAAAATGATTATGGAAAAATTAAATATTGATAAAGTTAAAGCTCAAAGACTTTTAAAAAAATTTGGATCGGTAAGAATCGTAATTGATAAATTCAATGGATAAAGAAAAATTAATTAAGGGGGGCATGTGGTTATCTGGATTTACTTGTAGTATAATGATTTCAGCAATAAGTTTTTTTCAAGGTTTTAAAATGATGCGAGAGGGTAACTATATACTTTTTATTATTGGTGTAGTATTTTTAATCCCTTTATTTTATTGTGCATTTAAGGGATTTAAATTAATTTTAGAAGCTATTTTTGATTAGTTTTTATTGCTTTAATCATTTCTCTTTTTCCTGGGGGTCCCTGTAGGCATATTATATTAAATCCAATTTTTTTTAATCTTCGTTTTATTATCCCTTTGGCGCAGTATGTTACTAAAAAACTATTTTCTTTAAGGATATCATACATTCTACTTAAAATATTTTCTTTCCAAATATCTGCTTGTTTTGAAGGAGAAAATGCATCAAAATATATGATATCATACTTTGTTTTTTTATTAAAATATTTTTCTACCGAAGTATGATATTTAATAATAGTAAAATAATCATTCATTATTGTGGCTTCATTCCAATTTAAATGCAGTTTTTTAAATATTTTGTTATCAATATTAATCAAGTTACAAAAATTTAGATTTTTTAAAGTACTCCAAGGTAGTGGATACGATTCAACTGCATGATAATTTATTTTGATTAATTTTTTTTGTGCTTCAATTAACGTTAATAAAGCATTTAGTCCAGTACCAAAACCTACTTCTAGTATATTTAATTTTTTCTTTTTACTTGAAAATAATCCATGCTTAATAAAAACATGATTAGCTTCTTTAATGCTTCCGTGTTTTGAATGATAAATATCATCAAAATCACAACTATAAATTGTATTAGATTTATCTTTTGTAATTAATAATTTATTATTCATAATTTACTTACTTACAAATATAGTTTGGAAATTTTATTTTTTCCCATGTCTTTAATTTTTTTTATTTTTGCAATAAAGTATTACTCTTTTAACAATCATTAATGTGAATATAATAAAAACAAGCAATTCTAGTTTAGAATCTGTAGACTTTTCTAATTTACTTTTTGGTACTGTTTTTTCAGATCACATGCTAAGTTGTAACTTTGTTGATGGAAAATGGCAAAAACCTGAAATTTTACCTTATGGTCCTATTTCATTTAATCCGGGCCTACAAGTCCTTCACTATGGCCAATCTGTTTTTGAAGGGATGAAAGCCTTTAAAAATAAAGATAATGAAGTTTTACTATTTAGAAAAGAAGAAAATTTTAAGCGATTAAATAAATCTGCTATCCGTTTATCAATTCCAGCAATTCCAGAAAATATATTTATGCAGGGATTAAACGATTTAATATCATTAGATCAGAATTGGTGTAAATTTGGTAAGGATTATTCATTATATATTAGACCTTTTATTTTTGCTTCAAGTGAGTGTATTAAAGCTTCTTCCTCTAATGAATTTAAATTTATGATTATAACTTCACCAACATCCACATATTATAATCAGGATTTAAATCTTTTTGTTGAGGAAAAATACACTAGAGCTGTAAAAGGAGGAGTTGGGTTTGCCAAGGCTGCTGGTAATTATGCAGCTTCTTTTTACCCAACTAAAATTGCAAACTCTAAAGGTTTTCAACAGGTTATCTGGACTGACTCTAGTAAGCATCAATATATCGAAGAATGTGGAACCATGAATGTATGGTTTAGAATAGAAGACAAATTAATTACCCCATCAATATCTGATACAATATTATCTGGAATAACAAGAGATAGTATAATTACATTAGCTCGTGAATCAGGTATTCAAGTAGAAGAAAAAGATATTTCTATTTTAGAATTATTAGATGATTACAAAAATGAAAAATTAATTGAAGTATTTGGAACAGGTACTGCTGTTGCTGTTAGTCCTGTAAAATCTATTACTTATCGAAATCATAAAATGTCTTTTTGTGATGTTAGTGATTCTTTTGCTGTCATTCTAAAAGAAAAATTACAGAGTATTCAAAGGGGAGAAGTAATGGATAAACATGGATGGGTTTCTAAAGTAATTTAAATTTTGCTTAAAATCATTTTATAGTGAAGTATACCGGCTTCTTCAAATATATCTCCAATTTTTTTAAAATTTAATTTTTCATAAAAGGGCACTACCTCACATTGTGCATGCATATATATTGTTTCATTAAAACTCTTCAAGTCTTCAAGTATTGCTTTTAAAACTTGATGTCCATATCCTTTACCTCTTTCTTTTTTTAATACAGCAAATCTTTCTAATTTATATCCTTTCTTAGTTTTGCGATGTCTTGCTGTTGCAACAGGTTTTTGATTATAAAATATTAAAAAATGAGTTGATTCCTTTTCATATTCCCATTCTAATTCAGCCGGGCATTTTTGTTCAATAACAAAAACTTCATTTCTAATTTTATGAGAAAAATCCATTAATTTTTTGTTATTAAATTTAAATTTTTTGATGTGAATCATCATTTTTTTTATGTAAAAATATATACTTTTAAAAAAAAAATAAAAAAAAATACAATTATTATATATTTTGTATAACTTTGCAGGAAAATAATTATACAAAAAAATACTATGAAAAAATTAAGTCTTGCATTAGCTATGAGTTTTCTTACTGTTTTCTCATTTGCTACAAACAATGGAGAAAAAACAGTAGCTGTAAATACTAAAAATTCTGCTGTAAAATGGATTGGTTCTAAAATATCCGAAAGTCACGAAGGTACTGTTAATATTAAAAAGGGAAATTTAATAATTAATGAAGGTGAATTAGTTGGAGGAGAGTTTGTTTTTGATATGCATTCAATTAATACTACTGATATGAGTGAAAAGTATAATCAAAAACTAAATAGTCACTTAAAAGATGAAGATTTCTTTAATGTTAAATTATATCCTACAGCAACATTAGTTATTAAAAGAGCAATGAAATACAAAGATAACCTTTATAATTTGGTAGGAGAGTTGACAATTAAAGATATTACTCGTCCAATTAAGTTTCAGGCTAATGTAGATATAAGTGGTTTAAACTTTTCTGCGCGATCAAAACTTAAGATTGATAGAACCAAGTGGGATATTACTTATAGCTCAGGAAACTATATAAAAGATTTAGGTGATAAGGCTATTCTTGATGAAATAGAGTTTGATATTTTTTTATTGTCTGAAAAGTAAAATATTAAAATAATTTTTTTAAAAAGAGCTATTTTATTATAGCTCTTTTTTTATGAGATTATTTATGTGATATGCTAATTTATTTGCAGCACTAGGGTTGTTTCTAAACCAAAGTTCTGGTTCAATGAGTTCTATTTCTGCTAATGAAGGTTTATTGTTATTATCATAGATAATATCAATTCTTGAGTATAGAGGGCTAAAAGGAATTGCTTTTAAACATTCTTTTGCAAAGCTGATTTCATGTTTATTCGGATTATATATTTCAACTTTGCCTCCATGATCATCTTGAACTCGAAAGTCTCCTTTTTTTGCTGTTTTTTTAACTGCATGTGTAAATTCATTTCCTATCATAATCAAAGATATTTCTCCCTCACTGATATTAAACATGTATTCTTGAAATAACATACACTCACTTTTTAATAGTTTTTGAAATATATTTTCATAATCTTTATAATTATTTTTATTAACTAAATATGTGTGTCGTGCTGCCCCAGATATAGCAGGTTTAATTATTGCTTTTTTAAACCTAAATCTTTCTAAAAGCTCAATTAAACTTATTTTAGTATTCTTTTCGATAAATTCAGTTTTAGCTATATTGATATTTTTATTTTTTAAATCTTTTAGATAATGTTTATCAATGTTCCAATTGATTATATCAGCTGAATTAATAAATTTCGTATGTTTTTTTGTTTTTTCAATCCAAGAAAAAAAATCATTAAATCGATCAAAATAGTCCCAAGTGGTTCTAAAAATAGCGTATCTACATTTAGTAAAATCAAATTTTTTATCTGCCCAATCTCTTCTACAAACTTTTAATTTGTATTTTTCTAATGCATTTTGCAATAAAGTATCTTCAAGTAAAACTTGATTAATATACCAATTTTTGATTTTAGGATTAAAATACCTTTCTTCAGTAAGAATTACGATGTCATATAGATACATAATTCTTTATTTTATTCTATAATTATTTCTTTTTTAACAGTATTGTTATTTTCTTTAGAAATATTAATACCTTTTAGAATATTTGATTGTTTTCTTCCTAATAGATCAATATTATTTATTTCATTAATATTCTCATTTTCTTCATTAATACTTGTAATACTTATTGGTACAAGTTCAATATTTTCTATAGTTATATTGTTATTTAAAACGGTAGTGTTTATAGTTTTGGGGTAATAACCATTTTTAGTAAATGTTATATTATAATTTCCTTGATATAGGTATCTATGATAGTTTCCTACAGGTAAATGTGAGAAAACATGAGAGCTATCAACATCATGATTATATATTTCCACTTTTGCATTTAGAGGCTCTCCTGTTGTGCTATCTGTGACAATGCCACGTAAACCGAATAGAGATTGTTCCATATAGTTTAGTAATGACGGGTAATTAGCATCCCATAGATAAGGCAAATCATTTGGGTTTGGTGTTTTATCATCTGATAGTTCAAGTGTTACTTCTCTACAGTTTCTAAAGTAATTCATGTAATCTTGACGTCCTCCGTTTACTTCATACCAGTCATGCCCATTAGTAATCCCATCATTTAAATAATTAAAATATCCATTTCCACTATTAGCTTGACATGAGTCAGCGTATTGTTGAGATACATATTGCCACCAATTATTATCTGCTGTCAAGTTACTCCAAGTATCCCAAGGATAATTACATACTTCAACACCTCCGTGCATATTAGCTGAAATAGTAAAATTTACAGTATCAGCTAATCCTAAGAAAATAATTGTTTCTGGCTGGTAAGGATTTCCATCAGGGTTAGGGCCATCTTCTGGGTCTGGATAGTTTCTGTTTAAATCTACCCAATTAGCATTATATCTTGTAGCAGACCAAACATTTTGATTTCCACCAGCATAAGCACCATCAGGATTAGCTAAAGGATTTATCCAAATATCTATATTGTCTACTAAACTTGTAAGTCTAGTATCATTTCCATATCCACTTAATAAATAATCTATTAATCGTAGGCTCAATACGTATCCAGCAAGTTCATCACCATGCATCGAAGATGTATATAAAAAAGAGGGTTCATCTTCTTTGTTACCAACATTATTTGAAATTTGTGCAATTAAAATTTCTCTACCTGAGCTAAGTGTACCTAAACTATGTATCTTACATAAATTTGGATATAGATTTTGAAAGTCATACATCATACTTTCATATTCTTGATATGTTGGATAATAATTCCAATTATTTTTATTACTATTATTGTATATGATGGGTTTTAATTCAATTATTTTATATTTTTTTTTTAAATTTAAGAATTCTAAGAATTCTCTTTTGTTCGCATAAGCATATGCTATTTCTGTAGTGATTTTATGATCAATAGATACAATTTTTGAAATTTTATTAAGTTCTAATTTATTTTTATATTCAAAGGAAAAATATATTTCCCCTTTATCTTTAAAAAGAGTATCAACATTTTCTGATAGACAGAAAAAAGGAATAAATAATAAAAGTATAATGTTTTTAATCATGTTTTTTAGATTTTTGATTTACATATTTCTTCTATATTCGCCACCAACTTCAAATAAAGCGTCGGTTATTTCTCCAAGTGAACATGTTTTGGATACATCCATCAATAGTTTGAATATGTTTTGATTTTTAATAGTTCCTAGTTGTAATTTATTAATTAATAACTTGTTTTTTTCAATATTTCCTTTTTTTAGATTTTCAATCATTGAAATTTGATATTTTTTTTCTTTTTCTGTTGCTCTAATAACTTCATTTGGAATTATAGTAGGAGAACCCTTTTTATTTAAAAAAGTATTAACTCCAATTACAGGATAATCTCCAGTATGTTTTAAGTGTTCGTAATGAAGACTCTCTTCTTGAATTTTACTTCTTTGATACATTGTTTCCATAGCACCAAGTACACCTCCTCTTTCAGTTATTCTGTCAAATTCTAATAAGACAGCTTCTTCAACTAAGTCAGTTAATTCTTCAATAATAAATGATCCTTGTAGAGGATTTTCATTCTTTGTTAATCCTAATTCTTTATTAATTATTAATTGAATTGCCATTGCTCTTCTAACAGAATCTTCTGTTGGTGTTGTTATTGCTTCATCATATGCATTTGTGTGTAAAGAATTACAATTATCATAAATTGCATAAAGAGCTTGAAGAGTTGTTCTAATATCATTAAAGTCAATTTCTTGAGCATGTAGAGATCGTCCAGAAGTTTGAATATGATATTTTAACATTTGAGCTCTTTTATTAGCTCCATATTTATCCCTCATTGCTTTTGACCAAATTCTTCTAGCAACCCTTCCGATAACAGCGTATTCTGGATCTACTCCATTACTAAAAAAGAAAGATAGGTTTGGTCCAAAATCATTTATATCCATTCCACGACTCATGTAATATTCTACGTATGTAAATCCATTTGCTAAAGTAAAAGCTAGTTGAGTTATTGGATTTGCACCTGCTTCAGCGATATGATAACCAGAGATAGAAACAGAATAAAAATTTCTTATTTTATTATGTATGAAATATTCTTGAACATCACCCATCATTTTTAATGCAAATTCAGTTGAAAAAATACAAGTGTTTTGAGCCTGATCTTCTTTCAAAATATCTGCCTGCACGGTACCTCTCACTTTGCTTAAAGTCTCTGTTTTAATTTTATGATATATATCTTTTTCAAGAATCTCTTCACCAGAGACACCTAGAAGCATCAATCCCAATCCGTCATTTCCTTCAGGTAATTCTCCTTGATATTTTGGTCTATCTACCCCTTTCTTTTTATAAATTAATTTTATTTTTTCTTTAACCTTTTTTTCTAATTTATTTTCTATTATATATTTTTCACATTGCTGGTCAATTGCTGCATTCATAAAATATGCTAATATAATAGGAGCGGGGCCGTTAATAGTCATACTTACAGAAGTCATTGGATGAGATAAATCAAAGCCGGAATATAATTTTTTTAGGTCATCAAGACAACAAATTGAAACTCCAGCATTACCAATTTTACCATATATATCAGGTCTTTTTCCTGGATCATTACCATATAGAGTTACAGAATCAAATGCAGTAGATAGTCTTTTTGCTGGCATTCCTTGACTTACAAGATGAAATCTTTTGTTTGTTCTTTCAGGACCTCCCTCACCAGCAAACATTCTTGTTGGATCTTCTCCTTCTCTTTTAAATGGAAATAGTCCTGAAGTAAAAGGAAATTCTCCAGGAACATTTTCTTGTAATTGCCATTTTAGTAAATCTCCCCAGCCTTCATATTTTGGAAGAGAGATTTTTGGAATTAAACTGCCTGATAAAGATTTAGATGTGGTTTCTATTGAAATTATTTTTTTTCTAACAAGATATTCAAATATTAAATCGTTATATTTTTTCTTTTTTTCATACCAGCCATCAATTAATTTTTTGTTTTTAGGATCTAGGTTTAGTTCTAAATTTTTATATTCTTTTTCTATTTTATGTTTTAACGTTTTATCATTACCAATAATATTCAATGTTTCTTTGATACAATATAATTGTTGGGCTACTAAAGCTTGCTGATTTACCCATTGATCATAATTTTTATTGTTTTCAGCAATTTCTGATAAGTATCTCACTCTTTTTGGAGGTATTACATAAATTTTCTCACTTACTTCAGAAGTGTTATCAATTTTGGAATTAAAATGGGCTAGGGATTTTTCAGAAAAAGTATTAAGAATTTTTTTATATAAAGAGTTTGTTCCAGGGTCATTAAATTGAGAAGCAATTGATCCATAAACCGGCATATCATCTAAAACTTTATCAAAAAGGTTATTATTTCTTTGATACTGCTTTTTTACATCTCGAATTGCATCTAGTCCTCCTTTTTTATCAAACTTATTTAAAGCAATAATATCTGCAAAGTCTAACATATCAATTTTTTCTAATTGAGTTGCAGCACCGTACTCTGGAGTCATAACATACAAAGAAACATCAGAATGTTCTAAAATTTCTGTATCAGATTGACCTATACCAGAAGTTTCTAAAATTATTAAATCATAGTTAGCAACTTTTAGTATGTCAAGTGCATCATTTACATGTGCAGATAAAGCTAAGTTAGCTTGTCTAGTTGCTAGAGATCTCATATATACTTGATCTGATTTGATAGCATTCATTCTAATTCTGTCTCCAAGTAATGCTCCTCCTGTTTTTCTTTTGGAGGGATCAACTGATACTATCGCAATATTTTTCTTTGGAAAATCCATGATAAATCTTCTAACAAGCTCATCAACAAGTGATGATTTACCTGCTCCACCTGTACCAGTTATACCAAGAACAGGGATTTTTGATTTTTTAGCAATATTTCTAATTTCAGAAAGTATTTTTTTGTGCTTTTGTGGACAGTTTTCAGCTGCAGATATCATTCTGGCTATAGCATTTGTACTTTTCTGTTGGATATCTTTTATCTCTCCAACTAACTTATCACCAAGTAAATAATCTGATTTTTTCACTAAATCATTAATCATTCCTTGTAATCCCATTTTTCTACCATCATCGGGATGATAAATTCTTGTAATTCCATAAGATTGTAGTTCCTTTATCTCTTCAGGTAAAATTGTTCCTCCTCCTCCTGCAAATATTTTAATATGTGAAGCACCTTTCTTTTTTAAAAGATCGAACATATATTTTAAATACTCATTATGTCCTCCTTGATAAGAAGTCATAGCTATAGCATTAGCATCCTCTTCAATTGCACAGTTAACCACTTCTTCTACACTTCTATCATGACCTAAATGAATAACTTCACAGCCAGTTGCTTGTATAATTCTTCTCATGATATTAATTGCTGCATCATGACCATCAAATAAAGAGGCTGCAGTAACAATACGTATCTTGTTTTTCGGTTTATATTTTTCTTGTGTTTGCATTATGCTATTTTTATAACTATTGCAAAGATAGTAAAACCTCTAGTATATCATTTTGATTCATTTTTCTTTAACTTTTATTATTTTTACAAAAAAAGATATGTTTAAAATTATACCGATTATTATTGCACTTTTCATTGCTAATCAGGATGAAAAAAAAGATTCACAACAAGGTTTTTATACTCTAGATAATCCAGCTGAAAGAGTTGTTTGGGAAAGGATAAGGTTAGCGGACCCTAATACAGGATTTATCCCTAAAAATATTAGGAAAAAAGAAATGATTTTTGCAAAAACATTACCTATTTCATCAACTTTAAATAAATCTAATTGGATACATAGAGGTCCTTACAACGTTGGAGGAAGAACAAGAGCTTTAGCTATAGATGTTTTAGATGAAAATATTCTTCTTGCTGGTGGAGCAAGTGGAGGTATGTTTAGGTCTGTAGATGGTGGTCAAAGTTGGCAAATGACAACCAATCCAAATCAACTACATAATGTTACTTGTGTGAGTCAAGATACAAGAGCGGGGAATGAGAATGTATGGTATTTTGGAAGTGGTGAATTAACAGGAAGTTCAGCTAGTGCTGTTGGAGCATATTATGGAGGTAATGGGATTTATAAATCAGTAGATGGAGGTTTGAGTTGGGATTCACTATCATTTACAGCTACTAATACTAATAATTTTGACTCAGATTTTGACTTCATATGGAATATTAAAACAGATCCTTCAAATGATAGTCTAGACGTAGTTTATGCTGCTGTCTATGGAGGCATATATGGAAGTAACGATGGTGGTCAAAATTGGTCTAAAAGACTTGGTTTTGGTAATTCAGATTCATATTACAATAATATAGAAATTACATCAAATGGTATTATTTATGCTACACTTTCATCAGATGGGACAAATGGGGGTATTTGGACTTCATTTGATGGATACTTCTGGCAAAATATAACAGATTCATTATTCCCTCCTGTTTATGGAAGGATTGCAATTGGTGTTAATCCTAGTAATGAAAATGAGGTTTATTTCTTAGCTGCTGAGACTGATAATTATGGTCAGTATACAGATGTTTTTTTTAATGGTCAAACATGGACATCACTTTGGAAATATGATGCAAGTGATAGTTCATGGGTTGATTTATCTTCCAATATTCCAGCTAATCAATCAACTACTTTTGATAACTTTAATGCTCAAGGTGGTTATGATCTTCTTGTTAAAGTTCATCCATCTGATCCAAATACTGTATATATAGGAGGAACAAATTTATGGAGATCTACCGATGGTTTTAAATCACCAAATAATACAATGATTATTGGGGGGTACTTTATAGGTTCTTATGAAGGAGATGGTAACTGGGGTGTGTATAAAAATCATCATCCAGATCAACATGATTTACTTTTCTTACCATCTAATGATAATGTGATACTTTCTGCTACAGATGGAGGCGTTTATAAGTCGTTTGATACTTTTGCTGATACTGTTGAATGGACATCTTTAAATAATGGGTATTACACTACACAATTGTATGCTGTTTCGATTAGTAGAAATGCAAACTCAGATCTCATGCATGGTGGCTTTCAAGATAATGGTAATTTTGTTACAAATAGCCCTGATGTAGAAGCTATTTGGACAATGCCATTTAATGGAGATGGAGCTTTTGGTGGGATAGCTGATAATGAAGAAGATTTTTATTTAACTATTCAAAGAGGGGTTATGTATAAAATGAAATTAGATAATAATGGTGAACGAATAGCATTTAATAGAATGGATCCTGCTTCAGTTGATAGTAATGATTATATGTTTATTAATCCTATGGTAATGGATAAAAATAGTGATATTATTTATATGGCTGCAGGAAATAAATTATGGAGAAATAATCAAATTGCAAATATTCCTTACAATAATTCTCATATGAAAAATGATTTTGGTTGGGAAGTTTTTTCTGATTCACTTCCTAATCCAAATTTAGAAATAACTTGTATAGCGACTTCAACTTTTCCCGCTAATATTGTATATTTAGGAACCAAGTATAAAAAATTGTACCGAATTGATAATGCCAATATTGGAGATCCTACAATTGTTGAACTTACTAGTCCACTT